>Ga0299912_10000452_pt1 | contig 35533 bp, 32 predicted proteins | sample RVTome_2_FD_207667 | JGI IMG/M metagenome (GOLD analysis project Ga0299912, IMG submission 207667) | Soil microbial communities from uranium-contaminated site in the Upper Colorado River Basin, Wyoming, United States - RVT95D214 (version 2) ... | reverse complement strand
CATACAAAGCAGATCGGAGGGTAGGCGAACTCAAAGATTGGACGTACAAATGAGGCAAGTGCAGAACATAAAGGCATATGCAGAGTCAAAGCATCAAAACCTCACCGAAAAGTCACCCAGACACAGCAATCTCTGTTATCCCTTGTGCCTTTGTGTCTTTGTGGCGCCATCTTTCTTTGCAGAACCTGCGGATTCGAGCCGTTGTATCTCATCGCGCAGTTGCGCTGCGCGCTCGAATTCGAGGTCCTTCGACGCCCTTATCATTTCGGCTCGGAGTTCTTCCACAAGATCCTTTCGTTGGTCCGCCGTAAGGTACCTCACTATATTCTCGGCGACCTTCGGCATCCGTGAACGTTCCATGCGGGCATCGCGTGCCGCCTTCACGTCGGCAACTGCAGTGGCAGCAAGAATTTCATCTACAGTCTTGTACACGGTATGGGGAGAAATATTGTGCTCTTCGTTGTAGGCGATCTGCTTGACCCGGCGGCGCTTTGTCTCGTCCAGCATTCGCTGCATCGAACCGGTCACGATATCAGCATAGAGAAGGACTAGTCCATTGATATTCCGCGCGGTGCGGCCGGCTGTCTGGATGAGCGACTTTTCAGAGCGCAGGAACCCCTCTTTGTCGGCATCAAGAATCGCAACAAGCGAGACTTCCGGCAGGTCCAGACCCTCCCTGAGCAGGTTGACACCGACGAGCACGTCGAAATCCCCAAGGCGAAGGTCGCGAAGGATTTCGACACGCTCCAGCGCTTCGACTTCCGAGTGGATGTACCGGACTTTGACTCCGATATCCGAAAGATAGTCCGTGAGATCCTCCGCCATGCGCTTGGTCAGTGTCGTCACGAGCACGCGCTCTTTCCTCCCGGCCCGGACACGAATCTCGGCTAGCAGGTCGTCAATTTGATTCTTCACAGGGCGGACCTGCACCTCAGGGTCCACAAGTCCGGTGGGCCGTATCACTTGTTCTACAATCACACCCCCCGATTTTCCGAGTTCGTAGTCGCCCGGCGTCGCACTTACAAAGATTACCTGGTTGACCATTTGCTCCCATTCGTCAAATGTCAGCGGTCTGTTGTCCAACGCAGAGGGGAGCCGGAAGCCGTATTCGACAAGTGTCAGCTTCCTGGAACGATCACCGTGATACATGCCGCCAATTTGTGGCACCGTGGCGTGTGATTCATCGATGACCAGAAGGTAGTCCTTGGGAAAGTAGTCGAACAGACAGGCAGGGCGTGACCCGGGCGCGCGACCGGCGAGATGCCGGGAATAGTTCTCAATGCCAGAGCAGTATCCAACTTCCCGCATCATTTCGAGATCGAATCGCGTGCGCTGCTCCAGCCGCTGTGCTTCGAGGAGCTTTCCGGCAGACCGAAGCTCGCCGAGCCGTTCCTCAAGCTCTTGCTCGATTCCTCCAAATGCGCGTTCCAACGAAGCCCGCGACGTCACAAATTGTTTCGCAGGGTAGATGACCTCGAAATCAGTCTCTCCAATGACCTTCCCATCCATCCTATTGATATAGGAGATCTTTTCGATCTCATCGCCAAAGAATTCTACCCGAATCGCTTCTTCGGTTTCATAGGCGGGAATGACCTCCACAACGTCGCCCCGTACCCGCATCGTGCCGCGTATGAACTCGAAATCATTCCGCGTATAGAAAATGTCGAGGAGCTTCCGCAGGAGGGCATTGCGTTCCAGCTGCTGGCCCTTGCGTATGACAACGATCTGGCTGGCCCATTCATCCGGCGCACCGATGCCATAAATGCTGCTCACCGACGCGACGACGATGACGTTCCTGTCGCCGCTTAGCAGTGCGCTCGTTGCGCGGAGGCGAAGCCGGTCGATCTCATCGTTGATCGAGGCATCTTTTGCGATGTAGGTGTCGGTTGTGGGGACGTACGCCTCCGGCTGGTAATAGTCGTAGTAGCTGATGAAGAACTCGACTCGGTCGTGAGGAAAGAAGCTCTTGAACTCACTGTAAAGCTGAGCGGCAAGGGTCTTGTTGTGCGACATGACAAGCACGGGCTTGTCCACAACAGCAAGGACATTTGAGATCGTGAACGTCTTGCCGCTGCCCGTCACGCCGAGCAGCGTCTGGTACTTGTCACCTCGCACCACACCGTCGGTCAACTGACGGATCGCATCGGGCTGATCGCCGCTGGGCTGGAAGTCAGATTTGAGGGTAAATATACCCATATCCGCGTCTGTGAAATCAATTCACTGTCTTTACAGCCCGCTTCAGCGGGGGCTTCATTTGCGCCGGCGTGGCCGCTTGCTCCGAACAATCCGGATCTCACCAGCCAAGTATATGAGAACAAACATGGTCTGCCGGATGGTCATTCGCGACGACAATCTCGACACTGCCTACGGTTTCTTCTCCGGCCGATAGAGACCAGCTTCATTGACTCCAACCATTCCCGCCTTGTACGACCTTCCATCCACTTGTGACAGCCCTGCGATCATCCGCCTCGAGAGAAGCGGGATCGGGCGGAGTCCGTCCAACCGGTCTGCGATCAGATCCAATGGCTTATCGTTCGTCATCCACCTGTGCGTGTCAAAGGAACGTAGATTGAGGGGAGGTGTATACCTTCGGAGCGTTTTCTCCCTTTCGACGTTGTAGTATTGCTCAAAGTATGAAAGGATCAACTCACGTACAGTACTGTGGATTGGTTCACGAAATCGCAATCCGACGAAATTCGACTTCGCTACAGCTCCCCAATGCCCATCACGCTTGAACAGCGCCACCAGGTGGTCATCATCCCTGGAATTCGGCAGCATGTTTACAACGACCGGTGGATGGCCAAGCCTTCGCAGAATCGCAGCTGCAAACAGGCCCCCATCGAAGCAGTGTGCGATGCCGTCACGGAGTACCCGTAACGGACAACGGTAAATGCTCTCGGCACTATAGGGCAGCTCATCAAGGAATCCCTGGATTTTGGTCGGTGTGTTCAAGCGCTTGACTACTTGACGCTCAGATCTGGTCAGTGCCTGTTCGAAGACGGCTACAGCTTCCATTGACTGCCATTCACACGGTTAGCATTTAGAATTAAGAGATCACCTCACCGGCGATTCCCAATCATACAACAATGAGAAGCTGGTGAATGACATCTCTCTATTCGTTCAATTCTCTTCTATCGCCAAAAACAGACTCAAATGTGTCACACCGGACGACTCGATATGCTGGGGCATTCGCCTCGACGTACGGTGTGGAATGATGGACAGGAGCTATCACGCCGGAAAGCAACAGCGAATCCAATTCAGCCAACCCTTCGGCCGGAAAATTCAGTACACCATATCTGATCAGCGATTTGAAGTCCCCCCAATTCCTTTGAAACAAGGCTGTGTCGGGCGTTGTCGCTCTTGCCGAGCGAAACATTATCTGAACGAGCGATTCAGGGTCAAGTTTCAATGCCTTGAATGGCCTCAGATTAACACGAACAATCTCGCCGGTGGTCGAAATCTGCTCAAGGAGTGTTTCACCCCGGTTTGCGGTGTCCATTGATGCCAGTTCATCCAGGAGATATGACCGCACAGACGAAGTGTCACCGAGGAGATGCTCAACGCCGAAGCTCGCCTGGTACAACATCTTATAGACATCCTGCACTTGGAGCGACTTATTTTGTTGCTGGTGAAATTCAACAAGTCGTTTCACACCGCACCTCTCGCCGCACGTTGCTTGTGCAAACACCACTTGCGGAAGCAGGAAACCGGACAGAATCAACAGAAGGACTTTTCCCAAGACCTGATACATTGTTCACAGCTCGTCAATTCTTCTTCGGCCGGCGTAGCCATCGGGTATTGTGTGCCAGTACTGGATATCGTTCTCTCCAACCAACCAGCAGAGATACACCTCCTCGCCGTTTTCCCGGATGTGCGGAAAGTCGACCAACCCATCGTCGAGACCTTTGACCAGGATTCCCCTCTTTTCAAGCCCTTTCACGATCTCGATGAGCGTCTCCATCTCGAGCGGGAAGCTGCCATCTCCGTTTGGCCCCCGCCCTCCGAAGTACTCGTGGCTGTAGACGTCCCAACCTTTGCGATCAAGAGCCCGCTTGAGCTCCGTCAGTTTCGCTGCAACTGCATGCACGCCGGTCAGCTCTTTCCTCGCTTCTTCAAGCGAGAAATGTCTTGTGTGAATATATGTTCCCATGTCGAGGGGTGCGCATCAGGTCAAGATAAAAGATCCGAACGAATATGCAATGCCACAGACCTGAAAGGTCCTGAAGCGCCTACAACTTCTCCAGGATGAAGTCTGTCATGAGAGTAAACCAATGCCGAGTCGCGTTAGCTCCGTGGATGCCGTGCGCGCGACCGGGATAGAACATAGTCTGCACCTGTTTGTTTTGCCTGACAAGTTCATTGACGAGGACGATCGTGTTTTGCCAGTGGACGTTATCGTCAACAGTTCCGTGAATAATCAAGAGATTGCCTTTGAGCTTTGAAGCGTATGTAATCGGAGATGTTTCTTTGTAACCCTCCGGGTTTTCCTGCGGCGAATCCATGTACCGCTCCGTCCAGATGCTGTCATAGAATTTGTGATTCGAGATTCCGGAGACCGCGATGCCTGTTTTGAAATAATCAGCGCCGAAGGTCATTGCCATCAACGTCAAATACCCGCCTCCGCTTGATCCCGAGATGCCAATGCGGGAGCCGTCAACAAACGGAAGGCGTGCCAGGTACTTCGTCGCTTCGATCTGATCCTTCGTCTCAGGCACGCCCAGATGTCGAAAGCTCGCCTGTCTGAATCGTTTGCCACGGCCTTCTGTTCCCCGGCCGTCAACACTGACGATAATGTATCCCCGCTGCGCCAGCAGCTGCCACCACAGGTACATCGTCCCTCTCCATTGGTTTGTCACGGTTTGATTCCCAACTCCATAAGCATACATCAACACTGGATACCTCTTCGCCGGGTTGAAAACAGGAGGCTTGATCATCCAGCCGTTCAAGGAGAGGCCGTCGCTCGTTGTAAATGAAAAGAACTCGTGCGTTCCCATCGGGTACTCACCGTACACGGTGGTACTGTTCGAGACGATTGTGCCAACCCTTTTCCCATCGACGGCCCTCAGTGTCACCGTCGTGGGAATCTCCATGCTCGAGTACGTGTCAAGATACACGGCGCAGTCCGGTGCGAAGCTCACTGAATGCCAACCAGGTTCCTCACTCAGGCGGTGCAGTCCTGTCCCGTCGAAGCGCACGCTGTACAAATGTCGCTCAAGGGGCGACGCCTCTGTCCCCAAGAAGTAGACACGCCTGGCCCTTTCATCCACCCCCACGACCTGTGTCACATCCCAGTCTCCCTTGGTTAGCTGTCGTACAAGAGAACCATCAAGAGTAAATAGATAAATATGTGTGAAGCCATCCCGGAACGACGTCCAGAGGAACTGCTGCGATTCCTTGAGAAACGCGAGATCGTCATGAACATCGATCCAATCGGGGTCGGTTTCGGTGAGGATCGTCTTGACGGAGCCGTTCACAACATTAGCGAGCATCAGATCCAGGGTGTCCTGCCCGCGATTGAGACGTTGGATGGAGAGGATCTCAGGAGCGTTAGTCCACTTGATTCTCGGGATGTAGATGTCTGTATTCGCGCCAAGGTTGAGCCACGTAGCCTCCCCTTTCTCGACATTCACAACCCCGATCTTCACAATCGAATTTGGGTCCCCTGCTTTTGGATAGTGTTCCATCTCAACCACTGCGTGCGCATCGTCGTCAGGGTACCGGACGAGCGGGAACGTGGGTACCGCCGATTGGTCGAGCCTCCAGAATGCGATGCGCTTGCTGTCGGGTGACCACTCCCAGCCGTCGATGATCTCGAATTCTTCCTCATACACCCAGTCGAACTTGCCGTTGATGATAACTCCTGACCCATCAAACGTAAGCTGTGTTTCCCTGCCGGTTTGCACATCCATAACATAGAGATCGTTTGATCGCACGAAACCGATCTTTGATCCATCGGGCGAGGGCTTGATGATGGCCTGGTCCGTACTCGGATCGCTGAGTAAGCGGAACGATCGTGTCTTCACGCTGAAAACGCCGAACGCCCCTCCTGTCTTCGTCCTCCGCGCCGGCAGCACACCGGTGAGTAGGATGTATTCACCATCTGCAGACCATTGATACGAGCCAATCCGGAACGGCGTACTCCTGGTAACAGTACTCAACGCTGCCCCATCGATCGCGCGGTCCCGCTTTCCACCAGCTACAGTGTACGTATAGAGGCTGCGAACCAGTGTCCCGGAATCAGTTTGCAGATACGAGAACCTTTTCCCGCTATCGATCCACTGCGCGGACGAGAGTGACTTGAGCGCAAATTTTGCAGAAAGGATTTCCTCAATAGTCCACGCTTTACTCTTCTGTTGCGAGAGAGCCACGACCACGATAACACTGTGAAGGATGATCAAAGCACAGGTAATTCTTTTCTGCATGAGGTTCTTCTTTGGTTTTGGTGATAAAAAGGAAACGCCACCCAACGTCGATGGCGTTCCTGGAGTACGAATGTGGCGAATTCAAGACTTTCCCGATGAGGTCGTAATGGTTTCCAGACCGTGCGCTTTGGGACCGGTTTCACTTCTGCGCAGGAGATAGGAAAAAAGGAGTCCGAGGAAACCGAGGCACGAGAAGATCCACAGGCCGAGCCGATATCCATCAGGATTCGTCGCACTGGCACCAGTATAGTCGTTCGCCCAGCCGATGAGCAGGTTGAACCCGAAGAGCCCGGCGTTTTGGACGAGTGTCATCAATCCGTATGCCGTCCCAAGTCTCGATTGGCCAACAACGTACGAGACCGAGGGCCACATCACAGCTGGGATGAGCGAGAAGGCGATTCCCATCATCGCCATCGGGACATAGAGTGACACGTGTGTATAGGCCATGATCATATAGACCGGAACAAGCAGCATTGAGGCGAACATCATAAAGAGCGAGCGCTTGCCGATGCGGTCAACCAGGAGTCCGAATAACGGCGTACCTATCATTGCAAACAGGGTGAGCATGCTCGAAAGGAATCCGCCTTCCTCCCGCGATGTTCCGTGTGCCTCAATGAAGAACTTTACCGCAAATGTCTGGAACGGAAAGATGCCACAATAAAACGTAATGCAGAGAGCGACGATGAACCAATACGAGGTACTGAATTTGAAGATTTCGCGAAAGATGACCTTGTCCGTCGACCCCGCCTCACCGAGGGTGTACAATCGTTCGGCGCGGTTCTCGAGGATCCAGTACACCGCGGCCCCCACAATGCACACCGTCGCAAACGTGGAAGCGATGAGCAGAGGAGCCTGCCAAGATTGATAGTACTTCGCCGCCCAGGTTGGAGAGTTCAGTGCGACGAATGAGCCAAGCCGTGCAATGGTGAGATTCATTCCAAAGGCAAAGCTGAGCTCTTTCCCTCTGAACCATCTCGCAATTGCTGTTGTCACGGCAACAATGAGCGATTCCGCACCAAGACCAAAGACCAGTCGCCCGGCAACCATAACCGACAGCGTCCCCGACATAGACGTGATGACCGCCCCCACCACGCACAGTGCCGCAAAGATGAAAGTTGATTTCTTGGTCCCGATCCTGTCGATTATGATCCCCCCGATAAGGACCATGACGATGTTCGGCAAGCTGTAGATGGCGTTCAGCAGACCGATGTCCGAATCGGAGAACCGGAGCTGTTCCTTCAACACGTCCGCAAGTGGACTGATGCTGTCGTACACATAGTAGTTGCCGAACATCGCCAGACTGATGAAGACGAGCACAATCCAGCGAAAGGAACGCGGCGGTTCGGGAAGAATAGGCTGTGATGTAACCATTCAGAGGCTTTGCGTCGTTCGTGAATTGTGAAAACGGATGAGACCGCTGAGGAGCGCGTTGACGGTCGCCACGTGAGATGTAAGAAAGGAAACGCGAGACGATTCTAAGAGACCAGCCTGATCACACAGCTTCGCCTGAGTATAAGGTTCACTGAGGCGAGCACGGGTAAACGTGCAGAATTGGACAGACTTTTTTTCCGCTTGCCTTGAAGCCCCCTGCGCAATATTGGATGGTGCCGAAACGGCTGCGCGCCGCACCTCTGACAACAAGCAGAATCTTTCAGGGTCCGGAAGCTCACCTGTAACTTGATAGACCGCCTTCACCAGCTCCATTGCCTCCTGCTATGCCTCAACTTTCTGTTAGCCCTCTCACCTTACGTTTTTCAAAATTGCCAGCAGAAACCTCCAGTATTTCTCCACCGAATCGATATAGATCTTCTCGTCAGGTGAATGAACGCCTTCCAGTGTTGGTCCGAATGAGACCATATCCATCCCGGGGTACCGCTCGCCTATGATTCCGCACTCGAGTCCGGCGTGAATGGCCTTGACTTCCGGCTCTTTGCCGTACAGTGACTTGTATACCGACTTTGCGACTTTCAGGATTTCAGAATCAAGGTTTGGCTTCCACCCCGGGTAGCCGTCACTGTGCTTCGCGTCGGCCCCCCCGAGTTCAAAAATCGACGCCGCTGTCTGGCAGATTTCAAGAATTTCAGAAGCAACGGAGCTGCGCTGGCTGGTTGCGAGGACAACAGATTTCTTCTCCGTCCTTAGAACGGCGACATTTGTCGATGTTTCGATGAGGCCGGGGATATCGGCGCTCATCTTCATGACGCCATGCGGAAGGGCAGAGATTGTCTGGCTGAGTTTTCGCTGTTGGGCCTTCTTGATGACTCTCCCTTTTTTCAATCCTTTTTTCTCCGTCAGGCTCACCAGGAGGTCTGGCTCAGCCGTTGCAAGTTCCGCTTTTGCAACACTATCGAATTCAGCAACAGTCGCCACAGCCTGCTGGATATTTTTCTTCGGAATGAACACAATTGCCTCAGCTTCACGAGGGATAGCGTTGTGCTTGTTCCCTCCCTCGATGAAGGAGAGTCGAGCACCGAGATCGCTCAAGGCAATGAGCGCCCGGTTGACTATTTTGATGGCATTGCCCCGCCCTTTGTCGATCTCCAATCCAGAGTGTCCGCCCTTCAGTCCTGTGACTTTCAGTTCCATTGCCACCGTCTGGGCAGGAGCTTTCTCGAAATCGACTTTCCACGTACCGATGGTATCTTTACCGCCCGAGCAGCCGACGTACAGCGCGCCCTCCTCTTCCGAATCAAGGTTGAGCAGCGTCTTGCTTTCAACGAAATCGGCTGCCAGGTTGCTGGCGCCCGTCAGTCCTGTCTCCTCATCTACGGTGAACAGGAATTCAAGCGGCCCATGTTCGAGCGATCTGTCCTCCATGATCGCGAAATTGGTTGCAACTGCAATGCCGTTGTCCGCACCGAGCGTCGTGCCATTCGCCATCAGCACATTACTTTTGCGCACGATCTCAATCGGGTCTTTCAAGAAGTTGTGAACCTTGTCTTTATTCTTCTCACACACCATATCGAGGTGGCCCTGAAGCGCGATCCTGCGGACCTGTTCGCGTCCGGCTGACGCGCCTTTCTTCACAACAACATTGCCAAACTTATCTGTCTTTGCCTGCAGGCCAAGCCGACTGGCGGTGTCAACAACATACTTCGAAATCGCGCCTTCGTTCTTTGATCCACGAGGAATCTTTGAGATCTCGGCAAAATATTTCCACACGGGTTCCGGCTTCAGACCTTCGACTGCATTTGACACGATGGCCTCCTTTAGGGATATTGATTGTCTTCTGAGAATTCATGGATGTAACAAAACAAACTTGTCACGCGCGAGCGTCGCGACGAACTTCCCAATCCGCTCGACCAACGAATCAACGGGTTCGCCATAGCGGGCCGCCATTCGTTCACCGATGTCCCGAACCATCGTTTTCCCATCGCACTGCTGCCAACAATAGCTCCCGAATGGATCAAGCCTCACGCGGATGTTCGGCTTCGCCAGCATCGGAACGAACCATTTGACGACCCATCGGTTTCGAAACTTTGGGACAAGCAACACCACGTAGTCACCTTCCGCGGTTTCCCATTCGAGATTTCGTTGGGGCTTAAGTTCAAAGAGGTTGGCGTGTTCGCTCATCAAAGCACTCATTAGGCGATCGGGAAACTTGGAGGGACAAAGCGTGACTTGTCCCTCTCTAACAACAGTCTCACATCACTGCGCTCGGTGGAGCTGGTTCGTCCGGTTTGCCTGCATTCTTGATTGGGAACCAGACGAGAATCCAGCCGATGATGACAAACACGACGAGACTTGTAAGGAACGACGGCTCCTGAAATATTTTGAACAGTGATTCGCCGGTAAAGGCCCAGGCGGCGAAGAGCAGTCCGACCAATGCTTCCCCGGCAATCAAACCTGCTGCGAGAAGAACTCCGGTGTTCTCGACGCGCGCTTTCTGTGCATCATTGTGTTGTCGTCTGATATTCATTCTGTCCACGATTCCCTTGATGACGCCTCCAATGAAAATGGCGAATGTTGTTTCGAGCGGGAGATACATACCGACACAGACGAGCATCGGGCTCCGGACCTGCATGAGGATAAAGCCAAATCCCATCAACATGCCGACGATGATCAGCGGCCAGGCCATTTGTCCGCCTACGATGCCTTGCGATAGGAGCGCCATCAGGCTTGCTTGCGGCGCCGGGAGGTTCCTCCCTCCAAAACCTGTTCCACCAGAATAAATATCTCCCTGATGAAGAACCACGAGCGGGATGAACATCACCGTGGCTGCAAGCGCGATCCCAAAAAGATCTCCGACCTGCATCTTCCACGGGGTACCTCCAAGGATATATCCAACTTTCAGGTCTTGGAGCATTTCACCCGCAACAGCTGCTGCGACACAAACTACTGCTGCGACCCCCAACACTGCTGCAACGCCCGGCGTGCCCTTCATACCAAGTGCAACCATCAACAGAGCTGCAACGAGCAGAGTTGAAAGCGTTAGCCCACTGATCGGGTTGTTGCTTGAACCGATGATGCCAACAAGATAGCCGGAGACTGCAGCGAAGAAGAACCCGGCAACGATCATGACGACTGTGGCCACGAGGGCGGCGACTACATCCTGGGCGAAGTAATTGTAAATGAAGAAAGTCGCAAGAGCAGCAGCACCTATGCCGATCGTAATCCACTTGAAACTCAAGTCCTGCTCGGTACGAATGGTAACGTGCTGTCCTGTCGCAGCTCTCTTGACGTCGCCGACGGATCGGCTGATGCCGGTTGCCAGGCTCTTCCTCATCCGGAACAGTGTAAAACCGGCACTCACCAGCATCCCTCCAATGGCAATGGGCCGCACAATGAACCGCCACACATTGTCCGCCATTGCAGACCACGTGGCGTCGGTCGCCGAAGCATCCGCCGGAATCAGCGTGGGACCGATGAAGTAGGTCAGAATCGGAACAAACAGTCCCCATGCGAGCAGTCCGCCGCTGAAATTCAATGAGGCAAGCTTCGGACCGATGATGTACCCGACGCCGATGTAGGCCGGACTGACTCCCGGCGAACTGAGAAGCAAGCCACTCTGCGCGGTAACATTCCCGGTTGCACGCAATCCGATGACCGATTTGGAGAACGCCACGAACTTCGTCCATGAGGTGGCAAAAAACTGGAATTGCCCGAGTGCTTGGATGACCGCACCTGCTCCCATCGCACTGAACAGAAACTTTGCCCCGGTGCCTCCCGTCCTTCCGGCCTTGTGAATTTCGGAAGCAGCAACAGACTCGGGAAATGGCAGTTCAACATCCTCGACCATGACACGTCGAAGCAGGGCAACAAACATGATTCCGAGGACACCGCCGGCCAACATGATGGCGGTTGATTCGAGGTAATGTCGCGCGGTGGCAAACTCGGGCCAGATCCCGGCAATAAAAAACGCGGGAATTGTAAAAATCGCGCCCGCGGCAACCGACTCTCCGATCGAGCCGACCGTACGCGCAAAATTCTCCTCGAGAATCGAGCCCTTCATAATGCGAAGCAATGCCATGCCAATGACGGCCGCCGGATACGTGGCAGCGATCGTCATCCCGGCCTTCAATCCAAGATAGGCATTAGCCGCCCCCAGGATCACAGACATGATGAGTCCAATCACCAGTGCGCGAATAGTGAACTCTTTCATGTCTGTCTCCGCCGGCACGTAAGGCTTGTACCGAAGGTTCGTGCCTTCAGTGGTTCTGACATCAGCCATAGTGACTCCTTACAATAGTGGATGATGAGCAAACGAATCAAACGCAAGAAATCATCCCCCGGCTCGAAGGGGTCTCTTTCACCTCCGGAGAGGACGAAGGAACCGGAGACTATGCATTCCGCGTGAACAACGCCTTGAACACATACCCGGCAATTTCAGGATTCTCATTAAACCGCCGCACAGAGTAGCCATACCAGTGACTGCCGAACGGCACATACAGCCGGACTTTGTGTCCATCACGTACCAGTTTCTTCCGCAGCTCCGGTCGCACACCGAGCAGCAGCTGGAACTCGTACTCGTTTCGCTGCACATCCCTTTGTCTGATCATCCGGTAAGCGGCATCGATCAGAACAGTGTCATGCGTCGCAATGCCGACGTAACACTTGTTCGTGAGCATCACATCAAGCAGCCTGGTGTAATTCTGCTGTACCTCAGCACGACCCTGGAACGCGATTATCTCCGGCTCCCTGTAGATTCCTTTGCACAACCGAAAATTCGCTCCGTCCTTGACGAGCAATTTTACGTCATCTTCGGAGCGTCTCATGTAGGCCTGCAACGCAATCCCGACGCGTGAAGACTGTTTACGGACTTCCCGAAAGACCCTGATCGTATCGGCGGTGCAACTGGAGTCTTCCATATCAATACGGACGAAGTTGTCATACTGCCCGGCGACTTCTAAAATCTTCAGCACATTCTCGGTACAAAAACCGAGGTCCAGTTTCAACCCCAACGATGTCAACTTGATCGAGAGATTTGAATCCAGCTTTTGCCGGGCGATCGAGTGCAGGACCTCAATCGATTGGTTTCGCGAAGCAATTGCGTCATCCCTGTTGGTGATATCCTCGCCCAAGACGTCCATTGTCGCACACACGCCTTCGGCGTTCAACCGTCGAACGCACCGAACGGCGTCTTCAATGGCTTCACCTGCAATGTAGCGACTGGCAAAATATCGAACGATGGGCTTTGGAACTGCTGGAAGTGTTGAGACGACGACCTTATTTAGAAGGTGCATAAGTTCAGTGTCGACAACATGATAAGGCGAGGCAGCGGAGGCAGAAATGTGACGGCGTGAAAAATATAGAAAGCGGGGGCCTGAAAAGCAAGGTGCTACCCCAACAGAAGATGAACGATGCCGACTGCCGCAAGCATGCCTGCAACATCAGCGATGACACCAACGGGCACAGCGTGGCGTGTGTTCTTGATGCCTACCGATCCGAAGTACACGGCAAGGACATAGAACGTTGTTTCCGAACTTCCGTACATGGTCGACGCAAGGATTCCGATGAATGAATCAGGACCATGCACCTTCATCAGCTCCGTCATGATGCCGAGCGAGCCACTGCCGGAAAGGGGCCGCATCAACGCCATCGGGAGCGTCTCGGGAGGCATGCCGACGAGCGAAGTAACCGGTGCAATAACAGCGGTGAGCAGATCCAGCGCACCGCTTGCACGGAAGATGCCGATAGCCACGAGCATCGCGACAAGGTACGGAATGATACGGATGGCAACGCCAAATCCCTCCTTTGCACCCTCGACAAACACTTCGTAAACCTTGACCTTTCTGAAAATGCCCCACCCCAAAAAGAGTAACAAAACGAGAGGGATGGCAACAATGGAGACGACGTTGATCAACGCGCGGAAGGCCTCACTCATTGGTCACCTCCATCGCTTTCTTGTAGGTCGGTAATCGTTGCAGTATGCGTGCCGCAACCACGCCGGCAACCGTTGCACAGGATGCGCCTACAATTGATGTACCGATGATGATGCCCGGATTTGCAGAACCCGCGGCGGCTCTCACGGCAATGGCCGTCGCTGGAATGAGAATCAACCCGCCCGTGTTGATTGCGAGAAATGTACACATGGCATTGGTGGCTGTACCAACCTTCGGATTGAGTTTGTTCAGCTCCTCCATCGCCTTGAGACCAAGAGGAGTCGCTGCGTTGCTGAGTCCGAGCATATTTGCCGCAATGTTCATGATCATTGCACCGGCCGCGGGATGATCTGCTGGAACATCGGGAAACAGTCGCTTTGTCAGGGGAGTTAACGCGCGGGTCAGGATCCTTACCATGCCTGCCTCCTCCGCCACCTTCATGACTCCGAGCCACAGTGCCATGATGCCAATCAGTCCGAGGGAGATGTTTACCGCCGTCGCCGCATAATCAAGCGTAGCCGCCGTCACTGCCTTGATCTTCGTGAACCGTATGGGTTCAAGCTCGAATCGTACCACTGCCGAATGCCCGTCCTCGGCAAACCGGATCGACCTGACCGTCCCCATCAGCCTGTCTTTTACACTGGCACTCTTGACCATCTCCTTCCAGCGTGCGGGAGAGGCGTCGCTTATCTGCATGAGCAACGACGATTCCCCCGTCGGCATGGTCGAAATCGCTGCAAGCTGGCGGACTTCAGCACTCGTTGCTGATGCGCCATAGAAAGCGTTAAAAGATTCTGCGGGGATCACCAGCTCACCCTCCCACGTGGAGCGCAGAGCGCTTGGCATCCTTTGAACGAGCAATGTCGCCTCGATTGGAATACCGTTCCGATAGGTGTTCTGCACTTCATCCTTCACGTCATTCCCTATCCCAACAAGAATCCCAAGAACAATCAACGATATCCAGATATAGTTCAACATACGTGTTCTCTTCCTTCGGTGTGGAGTGATTCAGAAATTGACCTGAAACCTTGCGAGTGAGTGGGTATCAGGCACAAACCTGATCGAAAGATCTCCACCGACGTTGAAGTCGTACAGGCTCGCATCGACGTACGCATCGGCGATGTTCACGAAATAAAGGATTGCCATGTACCAGGTGAACATATCTCTCTGGTCCCTGTAGAAATCCCGTCGTGCAAGCTCTCGCGAATCCCCGGCCGGATCAACGGAAAGACTCTCCCTGTATTTGTCGCGTGATTCAATGTATCGCCGGTTTTGGTCAAGCCATTGTAATGTGAAGTAGATACCGAAGCCGGCGATGATGGGAACCTTCCAGTACGACGTGTTATACACTTGTCCCGCTCCGGGAAGGACTGCAGAAAGGAGCATTGCAATGGTCGGCGATTTTGATGGACGGTAGCCTGTGCCTGGCGTATCGACTCTTGCGCCTGTGAGGGAGGTTAATGGGATTGGCGAGATTTGATGGCTCGAATCGGACAATGAAAGTGGCGTTTTGACGGACGATGAGTCAGGGGACGCTTGGGCGTGCACAGGGAAGGGCTGAGACAGAGATGGCATGAGGATAACGACAGGAATCGCCAAGAGCCACCTCATAGTGCACCGTCACTTGGTGTCAACAAAACCGACAGCGTCGATCTCTACCTGAACATCTCTCGGCAGTCGAGAGACTTCGACGGTCGTCCTTGCGGGCGCGGATTCCCTGAAATACTGGGCATAAACCTCGTTCATCTCGGCAAATTCTTTCAAGTCCTGCATATATACGGTTGTCTTGACGACGCGGGCAAGACTTGATCCAGCCTTTTCAAGAATTGCTTTGAGATTCTCCAGCACCTGTTTCGTTTGTAACTTGATGTCGCCCTGAACAAGTTCGCCCGTAGCAGGCACGATGGGGATTTGTCCCGCCGTAAAGACCAAAGGCCCTTGCACCGATATGGCCTGATTATACGGACCAAAGGGAGCAGGGGCCTGTTGCGTTCGGATCACCTCCGTACTCATTGTTTACACTTCAATGGTGGCAAAAAGTTCAAGGAGCCGATCGAGCTCATCGGCCGAATAGTACTCGATGACGATCTCGCCTTTGCCCGCTCGCAGTGTTCTCACCCGGACCTTTGTCCCGAGTGTCTGACGCAGCTTGTCTTCAACGTTTGAGAGTGCGCTTGACACCTCCTGTGTTGAAACCTTTACACGCCGTGTAATGTGCCTTCCCCAGTTCTGCACAAGTCGCTCGACTTCACGCACAGACAGGCCCTTCTTCATTGTCTTCTCGAATATGCCCATTTGCACTGCAGGGTCTTCAATGTTGATAAGCGCGCGCGCATGACCTGTAGTGAGATCCCCCTTCCTGAGAGCCGTTTGAATTGTCTCCGGCAGTTTCAGCAATCGAAGGAAATTCGTGATAGTGGAGCGGTCTTTGCCGATGCGTTGCGACAATTGATCGTGGGTAAAGCTGCATTCCTCAATCAGTCGGCGGTAGGAGATGGCGACCTCAATTGGATTGAGGTGTTCACGCTGGAGGTTTTCGACGAGCGCGAGCTCCAGCATCTCTTCGGTCGTTTCCACGCGGATGATATACGCCGGAATCTGCAGCAATCCCGCACCGCGTGCAGCGCGCACACGCCGCTCACCCGAGATGAGCTGATACCGCTGGTCGACGCGCCGAACTGTTATCGGCTGGATGATTCCCTTCTCCTGGATGGACCGCTTCAGCTCATCGAGCGCCACCGGATCAAATTCCGCCCGCGGCTGGTACGGGTTTTTGTCGATCTTGTCGAGGTCGATGTGGACGATCACCTCATTTGACACGCCATCGTCCTGCCGGCCTGCCGGCGGCGAAGCCGGCACCGGACGCGGGATCAGAGATTCAAGACCCCGGCCAAGCACGGGTCGTGCTTTCGTCATGAAGAATCTCCCTGGGTTAGACCGTTACAACCTGGTGGTTATTGTGTGCGAGGATTTCCTGGGCAAGCTCCATGTAGTTTCGTGTTCCGGTTGATATCGCGTCGTACAGAATGATCGGCTTGCCAAAACTGGGCGCCTCACTCAGGCGCACATTCCGCGACACAACCGCCTTGAACACCCTGTCTCCAAAATACCTCTTTACTTCCTCAACAATCTGATTCGAGAGCCGCAGCCTGCTGTCGAACATCGTCAACAGCACCCCCTCGATACCCAACTGGGGATTGAGCTGTCGCTTCACCATGTTGATGGTGTTGAGGAGCTGTCCGAGACCTTCGAGGGCATAGTATTCACACTGAACGGGGATCAGGACAGAGTCAGCAGCCGTAAGGGCATTAAGCGTTAGGAGACCGAGGGAGGGAGGACAATCAATCAGGATGAAATCAAATTCATCCCGAACTGCATCAAGCGCCGCCTTCAGTCGGCGCTCGCGGTCTTCGAGGTCGACCATTTCAAGTTCAGCGCCGACAAGGTTGATATGCGATGGTATGACCGAAAGGTACGGCATCGGGGTTGGGTGTACGGAGTCCCCAGCACTGGCACCGCCGACGATGAGCTCGTACGTGCTTCGCCCTGTTTCAGATTTGTCAAGGCCTACGCCGCTTGTGGCATTGGCCTGCGGGTCGGCGTCGACAAGGAGGGTTTTCTTTTCGGCGACGGCGATGCATGCGGCTAGGTTGACCGCCGTTGTTGTCTTCCCCACCCCCCCTTTCTGGTTTGCAATCGTGATGATTTTCCCCAACCTGCTTCTCCCGTTCGGGTTATTTCATTGCCGCAGCGAGCAGTAGCGCCACGATGCCGAGTCCCACGTTGATTTTTCCGAACTGCATCACCCTCTGGTGGTAGGGGATGATGTCATCCAGCGGTCGGGTGTCGGCCGCCGACAGTAACTCCTCCATTCGCGCAACCATCCGTGCATAGCCGAACGAAAATACCACCATAAGCACGAATATCAAGTGCTTCAGACCAAGCGCGATCGACCAACGGTCTTGGTATTGAAAGAATACAAAACGCGGGCTGAAGAGCATCAGGCCAACCCCTGTTATGAGGATTGTCCACACGCACAACCACACAAACGGGACAAACCTCCGAATAAAATGCCGAGTTTCCGGCCCGAACTCCGTATGCTCGAATCTTGCCACAGGAGACGTGACAGCGGCCTGATACGTGAGTCCGCCCAGCCAGACGACAACACCGAACACGTGGAGGCCACGTGCTGCCCAAAGAAGGAAATCCATGCAGTCGGGAGAATGACGCTCCTCTGAATCGGACCGAAAGGTCTGCACCGCCGGCGACCCACGAGCGAGCGTTCGTGAAACAGCGTGAAACATTTGAACGACGAACCAAGATAGCGCTTTTGGATTTGCCATGCAATGATAATCGCGTCTGGCATGGAGGGAAATGAAGGGCGGGCTAGAGCGCTTTATTCGAAGAGCCGCTTTCGCCGAGATGATGTTTGACCACTTCCGCTTCAGCCATGAAGATTACCTCCTCGGCAATGTTGGTTGCCAGATCGGCAACACGCTCGAGGTTTCGGCTCACACGGATGAGCTCAAGCGCCGGTTCAATGGTGTCCGGATTCTGATGCATGACGAGAACGAGATCGCTCACTACGTGCCTGTTCAAATCGTCGATCACGTCGTCATTGGGGAGTACTGCCCTGCAGAGGCCGGGATTGTTGTGGATGAATCCATCGATGACGTCTCGTAATATCTGTTGTGTTATCTGGGTCATCCGTGGAATGTGTACCAACGGTTTGACGGGGGGATACTCAATGTAGGCGAGCGCAGATTCCGCAATATTCACGGCGTGGTCGCCGATGCGCTCAAGGTCGGTCGTGATTCCTGCCGCGGCAAGAATGAAACGAAGATCCGTGGCAACGGGCTGCTGAAGCGCAAGAAGATCAACGATCTGTTGATCAATTGTAATTTCGAATGCATTGATCTCCTTGTCCTGAGTAATTACCCGTTGAGCAACGTCCCTGCGTCCCTCGAGCAAGGCCCGGATCGACTCGGCAATCGCTTGCTCCGCGAGGCTCCCCATCTTGATGATGTTTGTCTTCAGTGCGTCGAGCTCTTGGACGAAATGCCGCTGCATCAGTATCCTCTATGTAAAAGACCTATCGTTCCAGACAAAGATATCCATTCCTCCCATTATCTGCAACATCAGGCATGCAGTGTAGCGGCAGGTCTACTCGCGGTCTGCATATGCGTTGTGCTTAACGAGTCTTGCCTTGACGAGAAAAATCACGTCTTCTGCAATATTTGTGGCATGGTCAGCAAGGCGTTCGAGGTGCCGGGAGAGGATCATTATATGAGCTGCGGGGACGACGACGTGCGGGTCGGTACACATCTCCGCCAGGAGAGCGTGGAAGATTTGCCTGTCAAGGTTGTCAACAACATCATCGCTTTCGAGCACGCGGGCGGCGAGCGATGAATTGCCGCTGATGAAGGCATCAAGGCTGTCATGGACCATGATGCGTGCAATCTCCGCCATCTCCTTCAATCGCGTATTCCTGAGAAAATCACCGTGCCCCTGGAGCGCTTCAACGCGCTCCGCAACGTTCACAGCAATGTCCCCAATGCGTTCAAGCTGGCTGTTGATCTTCAGCGCCGACATCAACAGCCGGAGATCAGCGGCGACGGGCTGTGTGGTGGCAAAGATGCGCTGACAGTCCCTGTCAATGAGCGTATCAAATTCATCCACTTCGGCATCATGCTGAATTACCTGCAATGCAAGCCCCTGGTCCAACTCGAACAGGGCGCGACATGCTGCATCAAGCTGTTCCCAGACAAGATTCCCCATGCGAATGAGATTTGTCTTCAGATCATCGAGCTCGCGCTCAAAGTGCCGTGTCATCAGCCGAACCGCCCCGTTATGTATTCCTCCGTCTGTTTTTTCTCAGGCGTGGTGAACATTTTCTTGGTCTCGTCATATTCGATGAGCTGACCCATATAAAAGAACGCCGTATAGTCGCTCACGCGTGCTGCCTGCTGCATATTATGAGTGACAATCACGATGGTGTAGTTCTGCTTCAGCTCGTATATGAGCTCCTCGATCTTCGCAGTTGCAATCGGGTCTAATGCGCTCGCAGGCTCATCCATCAACAACACCTCCGGGTCAACGGCCAGCGCCCGCGCAATGCAAAGTCGCTGCTGTTGACCCCCCGAGAGAGCCAAGGCACTCTTTCTCAGGTCATCGTTGACCTCGTCCCACAATGCGGAGCGCCGCAGACTGCGCTCCACGATCTCGTCCAACTTCTGCCTTTCATGAATCCCATTAATTCTCGGCCCGTATGCAACATTGTCGTAAACGGACTTTGGAAAAGGATTTGACTTCTGGAATATCATTCCCACACGTTTCCGCAGTTCCACAACATCAACTTCTTTGTCATATATGTTCACATCATCTATGAGAACATCCCCCTCAATCCTGACACCGTCGATGAGATCGTTCATCCGGTTCAGACTTCGCAGATACGTGGATTTGCCGCAACCTGATGGACCGATCAAGGCGGTTACACGATTGGGCCGTATGTCAATGCTGACTCCTCGGAGGGCTTGTTTCGTCCCGTAATACAGGTCCAAATTCCTCGTCTGAATCTTGTAGGCGTCAGTATCCATTGGTGATTGAACGCTCACTATTGTAATTGGCGCGCTCGTATCCGCGAGCGCAGAAAGATTGCTGAGAAGTTCAGCATAAAAGTCAACAATAATAAGACGAGGGTCGTTGCATATTGAATTCCGCGCGTCGCATCGACGTTGGTCGATTGAGTCGACATGATGTATACGTGGTACCCCAGTTCCATGAACTGATCCGAGAGACCGCCCGGCAGATGCGGCAGGAAATACGCGGCCCCCGTGAACAGGATTGGGGCCACCTCGCCTGCACCTCGACTGACTGCAAGGATTCCACCAGTGAGGATGCCTGTCGCAGAGTTTGGCAGAACAACCTTCCAGATAGTCTGCCACTTTGTGGCCCCCAGTGCAAGACTCGCCGCACGCAAATCCTGTGGAACGGTCTTTATAGCTTCCTCGACCGACACAATGACCACAGGCAGTGTCAACAGGGCCATCGTCAGACTTGCCCAGAGCAGATTGGGCTGCGCCCATTGTAGCTCGGCGCCACCGCTAAAAAACCTGTCCATCCCGGTGCCGACAAACTGAACGAAGAAACCGAGACCGAAGAGTCCGAAAACGATCGCCGGAACTCCGGCGAGGGTGTTCACGGCAAACCGGATTGAGCGTGCGAGAATTGACTTCTGGCTGGCGTATTCGCTCAGGTAGATCGCCGTCACGGTTCCCACCGGCACCCCCGCAATAGACATGATGATCACCAGCAGAGCTGTTCCCGCAATGGCAGGAAAAATTCCCCCCGCCGTCATCCCCTCAGTCGGGGATGACGTCAAGAACTCCCACGAGAGCGTTCCCATTCCTCCGAGAACGATCGTCCCCATGACAAAGGCGACAACGCCGATGATCGTGAACGCAGCAAGCGCCGTCAGTGTGACAATAGAGCTGCCCAGTAACTTTCTCCTGAGTTTCATGTATCAACCTCCCCTGAACCGTTTGAGCAATCGCTGACGGACGAATACTTCGGCAACCACATTCAATGTGAATGTAAAGACGAACAGAATCGCACCCAGGAAATAAAGCACTGTGTAATGCGTATCCCCAAAAACGACTTCTGCCATCTCTGCGCCGATCGTGGCAGATATGGTTCGGACCGGCTCAAGGAAATTCAACGAGAGAAGCGCGGCGTTCCCCGTCGCCATCAAGACGATCATTGTTTCCCCAAATGCCCTTCCGAATCCAAGCAAAAGAGCGGCGAACACGCCCGGTGTGGCCGCAGGGAGCGTCACAAAGAAAGCCGTCTGCCACTTCGTTGCGCCAAGCGCGAGACTCGCCTCGCTCATGTACCGTGGCACCGCGGCCAATGCATCTTCGGCTACGGTGTACACGATTGGAATGACCGCAAGAGACATTGCAGCACCACCGACAAAGGCATTGAGTCTGAATTGGTATCCAAAAAAATCTTGGAGCAACGTCGCCAGGGTGACCAGCGTGAAAAAACCGATCACCACTGAAGGAAAACCCGCGAGGACCTCAATGGCAGGCTTCAAGATCTCCTTTGCCCACTTCGGAGCAAACGACGACGTGAATAATGCCGCAAGAACCGCAATCGGCGCGGCAAACAGGATTGCCAATAATGTGACCTTAAGCGACCCGACAACTAACGGCACGATACCGTACTTCGGCTGGCTGGATACTGGTTGCCACGTAGTCGAGAGCAGATTCGATAGAGACGCCTTCCCTTCAGCGCCTGCTGTTTCGACGGATATGAAATTCTGATTCTGCGAGTTCGCCGCACCGCCGGATTTCCCAACGTATTCATCGCCGTACGTCTCCATCGGTTCGGTTTGCGTTGTCGTCGCTTCCACAACACTCTTGCCCGAGAAGATGGGTGCTGCTTCGCGAAACACAAAAACAAATATCATTACGATCGTGGCAAGGGAGATAAATGCGACAAGTGTGATGAGCTTCTCGGCAAGAAACTCATCAAGGCGGAATCTCTTTGCGAGGTCCGCCTTGATGAACCTGCGTACGGGAGAACCAGGATGTACAGGGTTGGCAAATGACTTAGTACTTAATGCAGGCAACCTCACGCCTTCCGCTTCCGTTTTGTCCACTTTGCTCCTCACGCTCGGTTCCGATGCCTTCGCCGTCAACACGCGCCGTCCTCCTGACCATGGTTGTGACAATGATGCACTTCACGAAGCAACCTACCGAATCGGGAAATACCCAACCTCACTCACGATCTTCTGTCCCTCATCGTTCAGAATCCAATCAATATATTGCTTGAGTGCGCCGGTGGGACGGTTCTTCACATACAAATACAGGAAGCGGCTTATCGGGTAGTTACCGGACTTGATGTTCTCCAGTGTCGGAGCATATGCGGGTGAGCCCTCGTCCTTTTTCACCTTGACCTCCCGAATTCCCTTCCCGTATGCGGCCCCGCCATAGCCGATCCCCCATTTGTCCTTGGCGACTGCGTTCACCACTGCCGCGGTTCCTGGCATACTCTGCATGGACGAGGAATAGTCGTCCCCCAACAAGACATTGTCTTTGAAATAGACATACGTCCCGGAATTGTTCTCCCGTCCGTAAAGAATGATCTTCTCGTCCGGACCACCCACATCTTTCCAGTTCGTGGTTTTGCTTGTGTAAATGTCCTTAAGTTGCTGGAGTGATAGTTCTTTCACCGGACTTTGCTCATTGACATAGACGGAAAGCCCGTCCCGCGCGCTCTTGATTTCGACACCAAGTGACCCGTAGCGGGTCTTTAACTTGTCGCGCTCACTAGGCTTTATCGGACGCGACGCATTGCAGATATCCGTTGTCCCATTGATGAGCGCAGAGATCCCGGTACCGGACCCGCCCCCGGTGACCTGGATTACTACATCCGGATGCGCACTCATGTACTTCTCTGCCCACCTCTGAGCAAGGATCACCATTGTGTCTGACCCTTTCACGGTGATTTTCTCTTCGCCTCGCAAGACTGAAGTCAATGCTATTGCAGAGGCCACTATTAGAACAGCGTTTTTCATCATGATGCTCCTCATACTGTTATTGATTGTTTTTAGATGCGAGACCTTGCGATGCCGGATTGGGAGGTTCACTAAAGGTCTCCACCCCCGAATCTGTGCTAAAACCTGCACTGCATTCTGAACGTCAGGACACTATCGTTCACATCGCCTGCGTACGGGAACAATGGCGAAGATGTATCTGTAATGTTGGTGAGCTTCTCGTTCTTTACGAGCTCGTAGTAGAGTACAAACTTGACGTTGTCATCCCAGTGATGGATGAGACCAAATCCAATGGTACTGTATTTGATATCGGTCGCTGCGAGTCCCGATGCGCCAGAAGCGTTTGTGTTCATGAACTGGGAAGAAGAGATTTTCGTGTTTGGATCAAAGACATCGTACTTGACAACAATCTGCTCTTTGCTTCCTATATTTTGTATGTAATAGACATACCATCCCGCAAACTCCCGCTGGTAAATCGGAGTGGCTGGTTGGGCGGACGCACTTACTGAGGTCGAAGAGGTGCCGGGCTGCTTGCCGAAGACATACTCACCGCGGAGAATTGCACCACCGACGGATGGAACGTCATAATAGAACTGGGCATCGAACCCGACATACGTCCGGCCGACACCGTCGTTTAAGTTACTTGCCGTTGAGTCTGCTATGAAACCTTTCGCGCCAGAAGGAAGGTCGCCTGCTTTGTAAAGGAACTTCGTATTGTTGCGGACAGCCCCAAAATAACCAGAGACTCCCATATCCAATTCCGCGTTTGCCTGCTCGAAAGGTAACTGATAAACGAGGTGGCCGATAACTTCTTTGAAATTGTCATATTCATTTGCCGTAGGTCCAGAGCCGTTAAACAAACCAACATCGGCACGGAACATCGTTAAAGGACCCATTTGAGGAGCATAAAAGAGCTTTGCACCCAGTTCCCGTTCACCGGGGAACAGCGTCTGTGTGAACCTTGACCTTTCCGGCGATTCCCGGTTGCTGGATGAATACTCGATTTCATAGCCGAAAGGACGATTGAAAATACCCATCTGCAGCCCCACAGACTTCGTCCACGGTTCAACGATGGACAAGTATGCATCCTTTGTCGTAAAACCTGTCTGGATAGCATCAATCTGTATGACGAACTGCGTCAAATTGTTGTCATAGTTTACTTTTATTCGACCACGTCGTACCTGAAAAAGATTCTTCGTATTTGCTGGAAACGTCCCTCCTGAAAAGGTGCCGACAAGGAATGAAGTGTTTACAAGGTCAGTATACCGGAACTGCGGCTGCATATACCCTGAGATCTTTATTTTGCGAAGGGCATCAACGTAAACACGATATTCAGCAGCTGACTCGTTAATCCCGTCGACCATACCCTTGATCTCAGCCAACTCCTCCTTGGTGGCAGGTTCTTGCTGCTGGGCCACCGCAGGCATGACAAGACATAGTATGCCCATAGCGAGGAGCAGATACTTCGTCATAGATCTATCCTTTTTTTTGTATGACAGGAGAACGGAACTTAGTGAGGCTATCACCGGAGATTTTCCTGACCCGGTCTTGGCAAATCTACGAATATACCTTTACCTGAGTATTAAGTCACTGTTAAGAAATTGTTAAGCATTTGGACGCCGTTCTGCCAGCACAACTTCAATATTGCACTGAAACACTGCAGAGGGGGGCGATGGAAGAATGTGTGAGATCAGAGACCGGGATGAATGTTGTTGGAAGACAGGAATGAGGTCCAAAAGCTTGGAAATCATGTACAGCATTGACATCTTGTCTGTGCAGCTGCAATATTGGCGACAAGCAGACTCAGACACTGCGCTGCAGGGGAGTTCATGAATTCAGTGAAGCAGGTTGGGGTGCTTTTGGGAGCCGGGCGAAAATGCGAATCTATAGCGTCATAAACAGCTCGCGCGACAGCATTTAACAAATCCTTAACAATTCGCTAACACTCAGGTCATATTGCAAGAGTACCTTAGCACCGGTGAAAAGAAGTGTGTATTCCAAATTTATCGGCGGAAACATGAAAACGTCAGTCTACCTATTTCCTGGATTGATCCTGCTCTTGTTGCAACTCATCAAGACACGTCGACAATCAATATAAAATCAGGATGTGCACGCTCAGGGATCATGGCTGGAAGGACTAGGGTACTAATTGTTGGAGGTTGAGGTACACGCTCTATGCAGAAGACTATTCTCCTCGTCGACGATGAGCAAGACATCCTGGATATGCTGAAATACAGTCTTGAAAAAGAGGGGTACAACGTGCTGACGGCTCGAGATGGAGGGGGTGCATTGGAATTGGCAAAGCAGAAGCCTGATCTTGTGTTGCTGGATGTGTTGATACCGGGAATGGACGGGTGGGAAGTCTGCAAGCGTTTGAAACGAGAGCCACAGACAGCGCGAATTCCCACGCTGTTTCTTACTGCGAGGGGCTCTGATGCAGACGAACTGCTGGGCTTTGCACTCGGCGCCGATGACTATGTCGTCAAACCTATCAGTATTCGAACGCTCTTGTCGCGCATCAACGCTGTTCTCAGGCGTCTGGATATCTTTGAACGACCTCCTCACAGTGCTTCAAATCTCATTCGGATCGAAAACCTTGAGATCGACATTTCCAACCACACTGTGACCGTTGGAGCGGAAGAGCTGACGCTCACAAAGAAGGAATTTCAAACACTCGTCTATCTCATAACGCATCCAAACAAAGTGATAACCAGAACCGTTCTTCTCAATGCTGTATGGGGCGATCACGTGCGCGTGGTTGAGCGAACCGTTGACGTGCATATCGGCAAAGTCCGGGAAAAGCTGGGGCATTTCGGCAAACGTATCGAAACGGTGAAAGGTGTGGGCTATCGTTTCAGAGCATAACACGTGAGAGTGTTCTTCAGGCGTCTGCACATCGTCCTGCCAGTGTTATTGGTTTGGCAGCTCCTTGGCTGCTCTTCGAGCACCAGGGTGCAGCATCCGAATCCGCGCAATACTTCGGTTGCCATTATTGAAGGACTGGGGTTGTTCGAATCACTGATTCCGGTTGGAGCAGACAGCGTTCTTGAATTGTACCGGAAATTCGATCCAACCACATTTCGCTCTGTGTATAAGCGCGAAGTGAGCAACGTGCGGGAGTTTGTCGATTCAATGAACACTTCTCTCCATCCTTCTTCACGAATCAACACGCTGGCTATCGATCATTCACTTGAAAACTTCGGCAACGCTGCACGAGTCGGAAATACCCTCTTCCTCTCGAGCAGCTACTTCTTTCTCTTCAATAATCTCCCCATCCTCCGTTCGGTCATCACTCATGAGTTCGGCCATATTTACTACGGGAAACTCCCTGCCGGTCAGCGACAGGAACTAGATGGGATCTGGGCCGAATTGAGGGATCGCGCCCTCTTTTACCTCTTTAGAGACGGGGAGTATTCCGAAAATGCGAAGTTCGGGGGACATCCGTACGACAGTCCTGCGGAGCTGTTCGCCTCAGCATTCAATCTCTACCTGAACAGAGAGGAGGAATTGAAAGCGAGATTGCAGTATGTCGACCAACAGGGCTGCTTGTGTATTAAACGTCTAGAAGCATTAGTCAGAATGCAAGCAACGAGGCCCCAGGTCTCACCCCCGGGTGACTGAGCCGATGAATCTTGCTTCACGCAGGTGCCCGGATCACCTACCCGTATGAGATCGCCTCGCACACCCACCCGCCAGAGCAATCCAGAATATCAAATCTAGCCCGTCTGAACATTAAACCATTTTGTTTTCTGGTCCGCCTCCATGCACCTTCGAGTGGTATCGAGGAGTTTACAATTTCTTAAAAGTGAGATAACACTGAGGTAACAGTCTACGCATATATTGGTGCACCCGGGAAATATGCATTCTTCAACCAAATCCATCCATCATTTGGCGGGGACCGCAATGTTCAGAATGTGTCGTAGCGTGTTGACAATATTCGGACTAATATTGCTCGGCGCGAGTTCTTCGCCCGCAGAGCCGGGGTTCATCTCTGGCAAGGTGAACGATGCCCAGTCAGGCGAAGAGCTTATTGGTGCAAATGTCCTCATCGTGGGCACGACAACTGGCGCAGCAACGGACCTCGATGGGAAGTACATCATACGCAATGTCGCTCCGGGTACCTACAGTGTTCGGGTGTCGCTTGTGGGGTATGCCTCGAAAGTCGTCACGGATGCAGAAGTTACCCCGGGCCAGACACTGAAACTTGATGTTACTCTAGTACCGGAGAGCTACAAATTCGAAGAAGTAATAATCACCGCGAAGAAAGTGCTGTCGAGTGAAAGTGCGTTGCTCTCAGAACGCAAGAAGATTGGCAGGATCGCCGACGCAGTGGGTGCTGAACAAATCAAGAGGACGCCCGATGCAACATCCGGTGACGCGCTGAAACGCGTAACCGGCGTTTCAGTGGTCGACAACAAGTTTGTGTTCATACGCGGCGTCTCGGATCGGTACAATCAAACAACGCTCGACGGAGCTTCTGTTGCAAGCACCGAGTCCAGCAAGAGGGGATTTTCATTCGACCTCGTGCCGTCTAATCTCTTGGAGAACATCTTGGTTGTGAAAAGCGCGACGCCGGATCTTCCCGGCGACTTCACAGGTGGACTCGTGCAGATCAACACGCTTGATTTCCCTGATCGTCGTGTGGCAAAGGCAACTTTTGCGTCGTCCTACAACAACAATACCACTGGCAAAGAGATCTTTCGGTCACAAGGAGGGAGGAGCGATTGGTATGGCGTCGATGACGGCGTTCGTTCATTCCCCGGCGTCAACGGCGATCTGCTCAGCGTCGGTCGGTCCCTTCCCAATACCTGGGATTCACGTATTCAGGAGGCCCCATACAACGGTGCATTATCTCTTGCTGCAGGAGATCGGATAGATTTTGGGGAAGATGGCGCAGGATCGCAACTCGGTTACATTGGAGCGCTCTCGTACAGAAACTCCTTCCAACGCAGTGACAAGTCGAGCTATGATTCATACGGAGGACGCTTTTCTTCCGGCACCGATGATGAGTATTCTGTGCTATGGGGCGCTTTGCTGAATATAAGCTACAAGTTTTCGGGTCTGCACAAGATAAGTTTCAAGAACAGCCTCGATCGGTCAGCGAAAGACGTTGTACGGGATTTCCAGCAGAATGATTCTCTGAACGGCATTCAGAACCAGATCCGCATTATCAATTGGAACCAGAGGTCCATCTACACCGGACAACTATCGGGAGAACACAGTCTGCCGTCACTTGGAGATTTGTCGATTCACTGGCAGGCATCCGTATCGTCTTCCGCCCGACAGGATCCTGACCGGAAGGAAGTCATCTATGCCCGGGCATTGGGTACTTCGAACGGGTACCGTGCGTACTCTGCCAGTAAGCGTTCCTGGAGCGCGTTGAACGACAGAACTGGAACGTTTTCGAACGACTTCTCACTTCATTTTGGCGGTTCGAAACTGAAGGCAGGGACATTTTTCGAACTGAGAAACTTCAATTATGGAATCCGTTACTTCGACGTCGCCCCAGATCCGCAGTCTGGGATTCCCGATAGTCTTGCCCGCCTCCCGATCGGGCAGATCTATTCTCCGGAGAATTATGGCCGACGAAAGTTCTTATTCTCTGAAACATCGAAGCCTACGGACAGCTATGAGGCTGATTCGAAGCTGTATGCAGCATTTGCCATGGCAGACATACCGTTCGATGTGGCTGCCGAGCGGTTTAGATTCACAGGTGGAGTGAGATTGGAAAACTCGGAACAGAACGTGGTTGTCCCACGAACCACACAGCCGGAGGGACAGAAGGATAGGGCACAGCTGAAACGAATCGATTTCCTCCCATCGATGAACCTCACATACATCATCAATGATGAAACCAATCTCCGGTTTGCACTCTCGCATTCCGTGAATAGACCGGAGTTCAGAGAGATTGCACCTCTCGGCTTCTTCGATTTTATCCGGTACGAATTGGTGCAGGGGAATACAGGGATTCAGCGCGCGTACGTGCGTAACTATGATGTGCGATTTGAGTTTTTCCCGGCCGTCGGGGACGTATTCGCCGTCAGTTATTTCAGCAAGATTATCACATCCGCTATTGAAGAGCGGTTGGAGGAGGCGTCCACGAGGGTGCGAAGCTGGTTTAACTCAGATCGGGCACGAAATTTTGGATGGGAGATTGAGGCGCGCAAGACGCTCGGGTTCATGGGATCATATCTCAACAATTTCCTCGTTAGCGCAAACTGGACTCGCGTCCAATCAGCAGTCGAGTACACGATCGTGACGGGGGGATCGGTAGATACACGTCTCGTGGATGCAACTCGACCGATGCAGGGGCAATCGTCGTATACCATCAATGCGTCACTTCAATTCACAGAGCCATCCATCGGCACCTCTGTTATCATCCTGTACAACAAGTTCGGACCGCGTCTCGAATCAGTCGGATTTCAGGGTTCTGATGTGTATGAGCAGCCCCGGGATCTTGTCGATCTTACGCTTTCACAATCGATCACACAAGGATTCGATGCAAAGCTCACCATTAAGAACCTCACCAGCAGGGACGTCGTGCTCACGCGGGATGGAGCACCGTACGAAACTTCCTCAGCAGGCGTAACATACTCCCTCCAGCTAGCGTTTTCGTTTTGACCACACTGCGAACCGTCGTGCTGTGAGCTTCGTCCAACAAACTCGGACGGGTGTGTTTACGATGGCATGGAGCCTGAGGACAACAACAAGAGGCGATTTTGATACACCAATATTATTGTACAACCAATCCTCAACAAACCTGGAGGCCTCTGGACAGTGTGCGGTGTGTACCTGCGTCTTGCCGGTGTCATTCGGTCCTTCCGGACATTCGCAGACACTTTCCTCCCGGGTCGTTGGCTGCTAGAAAGGAGGCAAAGGAAAACGCCGAGCGCCCCCGCGAACCAAAATAGGGGAATATGTGGCACAACCAAAAGTTGTGTCCAAACATCCGCAGTCCACGCTTCTTTAACAAATCAGTACGCAATCAACAAAAGGAGTTTACAATGACAAGGATATTCTCTTCTGCACTCATGGTGTGCGTGATCCTGACAGGTTCTGCATTTGCAGCCCCAATTGTTGTCGGCTCAGGCCCACTGTTTAGTCAAACACACATGACCGGGACGACCACTTGGACAAGCAACAACACATACCAGATCCAAGGCTGGGTGTTTGTTGATTCCCTCGCGGTTCTGAACATCGAGGCCGGCACGGTGATTTACGGCGACAAGGCGACTGGATCAGCGCTGATTATCCGTCGCGGCGCAACTATCAACGCCAACGGGACAGCTGCTCGACCAATTATCTTCACCAGCTTTGAGGCTGCTGGTGCACGTGCAGCCGGCGATTGGGGTGGCGTTGTGATTCTTGGCGCCGCGCCGACGAACAAGCCAACAACGCAACAAATAGAAGGCGGTTTCACACAGCAATCACCGGGACAGACGCAATATGGCGGCAGTAACCCAAATGATAACAGCGGTGTGTTCCGCTATGTACGCATTGAATTCCCGGGTTTCAACTTCGGAACTGACGACGAAATCAATGGCCTCACAATGGGTGGCGTGGGCCGAGGTACGCAAATCGACCACGTGCAGATAAGCTTCGCCAATGACGACGATTTTGAGTTCTTTGGCGGCACCGTAGATGCCAAGTATCTTATTGGCTGGAGGACAAGGGATGATGACTTCGATACGGACTTCGGGTACGACGGAAGACTGCAGTTCGTTTACGCGAAGCGCGACGTCAACATCTTCGGACAAGCGGCGAATGATCAGTCAAACGGTTTTGAATCGGACAACGAGGGAACCGCTCCGTATGGCTCGCTCCCCCGTACGAAAACGCGGGTCTCTAATGCAACGCTCCTCGGTCCGTATGCAGATTCCGCATCAGCGTCCAACGGCAACCTCACAAAATGGCAACATGAAGCATTGCTGCGCCGCGCGACAGAGTTGAGCATCTACAACTCTGTGTTGGCAGGATGGCCGTTTGGTCCACAAGTAAGGGATACGGCAACGCAACGCGCAGCGTCGGAGGACAGACTTGAAATCCGGAATACCAGTGTTGGTGCAGCGCTCGGCACAGCCACGATTACTACTCAGACTGTCACCACAACTCCAACACCTGTTATCAACTTTGATGTTTTAGCGTGGTTCAACGCAGCCGGCAAGAACAACCTTGGCTCATCTCCGCGTCAGTGGGGCCCGGGGTCTGCAATCAATTTCAAGGCTGCTGCTTTCAATCTCGACGCAACAAATGATCCTGTTCCAGGCGCGGGCTCGGAATTGGCCATTGCAGGCTCCGCCCTTGACGGCCGTCTCTCAGGAGATCCATTCTTTACGGCAACGAGCTACCGCGGTGCGTTTGATCCCTCCCTGCCGATGAGTCAGCAATGGACAGCTGGTTGGACGAACTTCGATCCGCAGAACTACACAACCGCCGTGAGGACAACCGACGGTAGCGTACCAACTGCATATACCCTCTTCCAGAACTACCCCAATCCCTTCAACCCATCGACAGAAATCCGGTTCAGCATTGCCGGGGGGAGCTTCGTTTCTCTGAAGGTGTACAATATGGTGGGTGAAGAAGTGGCTACCTTGGTGAATGAAAGCCTGGCACCGGGTACATACAAAACGCAGTTCCAAGCGAGCCATTTCGCATCCGGTACGTATTTCTATAGACTTTCCAGTAACGAAGGAGTGTTAGCTCGTAAAATGCTGCTCGTGAAGTGATCTTGGAGGGCTGCGCCTAGGAAAGAACTCGATGTGTCGGTAAGCGGGATCTTCACAATGCAGGTTCGCAGTCAACAGCATTCGCCGTGAGGCTGATTGTGGACCTGCTCGCTTTACCAAGACTTTGATGCTGCTCCTTCGTGTGTGAGATGTTAGCGTTTGTGTTATCTGAAGATGGAGTGAAGGAATTTCGTGTGTGCTAACTCGTTAGATGCGTGAAGGTCCACGTGCCCTATGATCTCGATGAGGCCGGCGCAAAGGCAACGCTCTGATCGATCACGCAATCTCCGACTCGTCCAGACTTTCGATCTAAACCATCTCTATACTCAGACTCGCAGGTTCTTGAATGGTGTGGTGCTGCAAAATATTAACTCAACCGTTGGTCTATCCTGTGTTTAATGACCTCACCTTGGCTTATATAAATAGCCTCTTCTGAGATATCAGTTGCGAGGTCGGCTATTCGCTCCAGATTGCGGCTCACTAAAATGAGACTCATGCCCCGAGCGATGATTTCCGGCTTCTTCATCATGATGGTCGAAAGTTCCTCCAGTATCTGATCCTTCAGGTCGTCAACCTGATCGTCGCGGGTGCACACCTGGCGGGCCTTTACGGGATCACCAGAAACAAAGCTGTCCAGGCTATCCTTCAGCATACCCACCGTCAAGTCGGCCATCCGGGGGATGTCGATGAGCGGTTTGACGTCCGGCTGCCCCACCAGTCTGAGGGCATTCTGAGCAATGTTCACCCCGTGGTCTCCTATACGTTCAAGGTCGTTGTTGATCTTGATGACACCGACAAGGAATCGCAGGTCACCAGCGGCGGGCTGCCGCCGAGCTATCAGTGAGATGGCCTGCTCCTCGATGTCGATCTCCATCCGATCGATTTCTTTGTCGAGCCCAAAAATGGCCTCGGCCATGGCCGCGTCCTTTTTCTTCAAGGCCTCGATTGAATGGTTGATGAGCCCTTCGACCCTTGCTGCCATGGAGAGCAACTTTTCCTTAAGTTGCCGCAGCTCAATGTCAAAATGCCTCTGGTCCATAACACTCCTCTCCTAGAATGCACTGCGATCAAGCATCAATACAGAATCATCCGTACTTGCCCGTGATATAATCTTCGGTGAGCGTCTTTGTTGGTCTGGTAAATACCGTGCCCGTGCTTCCAAACTCTATCATCTCGCCCAGCAACATGTATCCGGTGTAATCCGAGACACGTGCAGCCTGCTGCATATTATGTGTCACGATCACAATCGTGTAGCTCTTCTTCAGCTCAAGCATCAGCTCCTCAATCTTCATGGTGGCAATTGGATCCAGTGCCGAGCATGGCTCGTCCATGAGAATTACCTCGGGCTGCACGGCCAAGAGCCGGGCCACACACAGCCGCTGCTGTTGGTCCAATGGCAGGTCCAAAGCTGAACGATCCAGCCTATCCTTGACCAAGTCCCACAACCAGGTAGCCTTCAGACTCTTCTCGGCAATCTCATCCAGCTGATCCTTGTCCCGAATGCCTGCAACCTTCAGTCCATAGGTTACATTGCCATAGATCGAAAGTGGAAACGGATTGGGTCGCTGAAAGACCATGCCCACCCTCTTCCTGAGCTCGGCCACATCCGTAGACGATTGATAAATATCCAGGCCGTCCAACAGAACCTCCCCTTTGATTTGTACTCCATGGATCAGGTCGTTCATTCGGTTGAGGCAGCGAAGGAGCGTCGACTTCCCGCAACCCGACGGACCGATCAAAGCGGTAATCATGTTTTCCTCGACTACCAGGTCTACCGTTTTCAAGGCCTGAAAGGAGCCGTAGAAAAGGTCCAAGGTATGTATTTCAATTTTGTACTGAATCATGGCACCATATTGATCGACAAGCGTAATTACCCGAACCGGCCAACAATATAATCGTTCGTGCTCTTTTCCCGGGGAGCAGTAAATATTTCCTCGGTCGGTCCGAACTCGATCATGTCCCCCATCAGGAAGAACGCAGTGTTGTCTGAGATCCTGGCTGCCTGTTTGGTGTTGTTGGTCACGAGAATGATTGTGTAGTCTTGTTTCAGTCCGGTCAACGCCTCCTCTATTTTCGCAGTTGATATGGGATCTAGTCCTGAGCAGGGTTCATCGAGAAGAACCACTCCGGGTTCCATGGCGAGAACTCGGGCGAGGCAGAGGCGCTGCTGCTGTCCGCCGGAAAGCCTGAGCGCAGATTTTTTCAGACGATCCTTGACCTCATCCCACAAGAATGCCGCCTTCAGGCTCTTTTCAACCAGTTCGTCCAATCGGTTCCCGTCTCTGATTCCAGCCAGCCTCGGACCATACACGATGTTATCGTGGATACTCATCGGCAGAGCCACCGGCAAAGCAAAGACCATCCCCACCTTCTTGCGCAAGGCCACCACATCATACTTAGGATGATAGATATCATCACCGTCCAACAATACCCTGCCTTCTGCTCTGAAACCGCGCTCAAGCTCGTTCATGCGGTTCAATGCTCTGAGGAAGGTAGTCTTGCCTGAGCCTGCTGGTCCGATGACGCCCAGTATCCTCTTCGCCGGAACGCTAAGACTGAGGTGCTTCAAAAGCTGTTGCTTGTTGAAATACACCGTAAGATCATGTATGTCGAATTTGGCATCCACGGTATGAGCTGAGTGTTCAGGTCCGCTTTGCAATGAACCAATGCATAAGCCAGTAAGCGGACAGATTCACCAAAAGGACAGTGATGATGAGTGTGGCTGCAGTGCCGTAGGCATTCTCACTGGATAATCCTTCCCGTGCTAGGATATAGAAGTGGACAGCCATGGTGCGTGTTGAATCGAAAATCGAGCTGGGCAGCCGCAGCGATGATCCGGCCGTGAATATCACTGCCGCTGTTTCCCCGATGGAGCGGCCAATTCCGAGCATGATCCCGGTGAGGATCCCAGGCAGGGCATTGGGAAGGATCGCTTTTCTTACGGTCTGCCATCGGGTTGCACCTAAGGAGAAGCTGACCTCACGGTACGATTTGGGCACGGCCTTTATAGCCTCCTCTGAGGTCCGTATGATCGTGGGCAGAATCATAAAGGCGAGAGTCAATCCGCCGGAAAGGATCGACCAGCCCATTCCCAAAGTGGTCACGAAAAAAATGAAGCCGAATAAACCGAAAATGATCGACGGAATGCCGGCCAGGCAATCAGTCCCGAAGCGGATTATCTCTGTGACTCTGGATTCCCGGGTGTATTCGGTGAGGTACACCGAGGTGCTGATACCCAACGGCGTAGCAATGATGATGGCCAGCAGAGGGAGCACGATTGTTCCGATCAGGGTAGGAAAAATACCCCCGGCCCGGCCCATATCCCGAGAATCGCTGAAAAGAAAGTCCAGACTTATTACCGGTAGGCCTTTCTCCAACACGAAGACGACAATAAAAATCAGGACAATAACCGTCAGTGACGTTGCACAACCCAGAATGGCTACGGCGCCGCGTTGGGTATATCGTGGGTGGATTTTCATTTCTTGGCCACTCTCCTTCTTATGG
>Ga0299912_10000450_pt1 | contig 35662 bp, 35 predicted proteins | sample RVTome_2_FD_207667 | JGI IMG/M metagenome (GOLD analysis project Ga0299912, IMG submission 207667) | Soil microbial communities from uranium-contaminated site in the Upper Colorado River Basin, Wyoming, United States - RVT95D214 (version 2) ... | reverse complement strand
CTTCAGGCCTAGGAAGTCGAACTTGATCAGGCCCGAGCTCTCCACCCACTTCATGTTGTACTGGGTGGCCGGCAGCTCCGAGCGGGGGTCCTGATAGAGCGGCGCGAGCTCGGTCAAGGGCCGGTCGCCGATCACCAGGCCGGCCGCGTGGGTGGAGGCGTTGCGGTACAAGCCCTCCAGCTCCAGGGCGACCTCAAGCAGCTCGGCCACCTGCTCGTCGTCCTTGCGGGCGGCCTGCAGCCGGGGCTCGATCTGGATGGCCTTGGCCAGGGTGACGGGGCTGGCGGGATTGTTGGGGATCATCTTGGCCAGACGGTCCACCAGCCCCAGCGGCATCTGGAGAACGCGACCCACGTCCCGGAGCACGGCGCGCGCCTGCAGGGTGCCGAAGGTGATGATCTGGGCGACGCGGTCGACGCCGTACTTGTCCTGAACGTAGGCGATCACCTCCTGTCTGCGCTCCTGACAGAAGTCGATGTCGATATCGGGCATGGACACCCGTTCCAGCGTCAGGAAGCGCTCGAACAAGAGGCCGAAACGGATGGGATCGAGGTCCGTGATGGTCAGCGAATAGACCACCAGAGAGCCCGCGCCCGAACCGCGGCCCGGGCCCACCGGCACGCCATGGGCCTTGGCCCATTTGATGAAGTCCGAGACGATCAGCAGGTAGCCCGCGAAACCGGCCTTGCTGATGACCTCCAGCTCCCGGTTCAGGCGGTCCCAATAGACGGACTCATCGGCCGCCGGCGGGCGCGAGGCGAGGCGGGCGCGCAGCCCCTCGCTCGCCTGGGCGACCAGCTCTTCATCCTCCGAGCGTCCGCCCGAAGTCGGAAAGCGCGGCAGCACCGGATCGCGCTTCTCCACCGTGAAGGCGCAGCGGCGGGCAATGTCCAGGGTGTTGTCGCAGGCTTCCGGAAGGTCGGCGAACAGCTCGCGCATGGCCGCGGCGGGCTTGAACCAGTGCTCGGGGCTGACGCGCCGGCGCTCGTCCTGGCCGACGAAGGCCCCGTCCGCGATGCACAGCAAGGCGTCGTGCGCCTTATGCATCTGCGGCTTGCCAAAATAGACGTCGTTGGTGGCCACGAGCGGGACGTCATTCTCATAGGCCCAGGCCACCAGGCCTGGCTCGGCGGCGGCTTCGGACGCCAGGCCGTGCCGTTGCAGCTCCACATAGAAGCGGTGACCGAAGGCCTCGGCCATGCGGGCCAACGCCGCCTCGCCTTCCTTGGTCCGCCCAGCGGCGAACAGGGGGTCGATCGGTCCGTCCGGCCCGCCCGAGAGCAGGATCAGCCCCTCCGCATGCTCGGCCAACATCTCCCAGGTGACGCCGGGATCGTCGCCCGCCGGCGCCAGATAGGCCGTCGAGGACAGCACCGACAGATTGCGCCAGCCCGCCTCGCTCTGGACCAGCAGCACCACCGTCGGCGTCCGCGCCCAGCGCTCGGGCGGCCCTTCGCCTATGCCGTAGATCGGCAGGGCGCAGCCGACGATGGGCTGGACCCCCGCCTCCTTGGCGGTGACGGAGAACTCCAGCGCCCCGAACAGGCCCGCCCGGTCGGTGAGGCCCACGGCCGGCATCCGCTCCCCGGCCGCCAGCGTCCCGAGCGCCTCGGCCTTGATCGCGCCTTCCAGCAGCGAATAGGCCGAGCGGACCCGCAGATGCACGAAGCCTTCCGAAGCGTCGGCCATATGGCCTCCCATCCCGCGTCCGCGCGGACGCGCAGAATCCTACGGCGACTCAGGCGATCAGCCGCGCCGCCGTGCACACCATCCAAACGAAGCCCGCGACGGACACAAGGGCCATCGTCTCCCGCGCCAACCAAGCCATGTCGAAATCCCCAAGTTGCTGGTTTGTTCTCGGATGGGATATTCCTGTTTTGTTCCATTTGCAAGAGGGGCGTTCAGCCCACCCGCTCTTCCACCAAAACGCCCTCGCGCAGGGCGAAGACGCGGTCCATGTGGCGGGCCAGGGCCATGTTGTGGGTGGCGATCAGGGCGGCGGCGCCCTGCCCGCGCACCACGTCGAACAGGCTCTGGAACACCGCTTCGGAAGTGTGGGGGTCGAGGTTACCGGTGGGCTCGTCGGCCAGGATCACCCTGGGCCGGTTGGCCATGGCCCGCGCGATGGCGACGCGCTGCTGCTCCCCGCCGGAGAGCTGGGCCGGTTGGTGGTGCACGCGCTCGCCGAGGCCCAGGTTCTCTAGGAGGTTCTGCGCCCGCGCGCGCGCGTCGCGGCGGCTGGCGCCGGCGATCATCTGCGGCAGGGCGACGTTGTCGAGCGCGCTCAGCTCGGCCAGCAGGTGATGGAACTGATAGACGAACCCCAGAGACCTGAGCCGGATGCCGGTGCGCACGTCGTCCTTCAGCGCCGAGCACGCCTGGCCGTCCAGATAGACCTCGCCGCCCGAAGGCTTTTCCAACAGGCCCGCCGCGTGCAGCAGCGAAGACTTGCCCGAGCCCGACGGGCCGATCAGGCCGACGATCTGGCCGGCGCTCACGTCCAGGTCGGCCCCGCGCAGCACGTGCAGCACCTTCGGGCCGGTGACGTAATCGCGGGTCAGGCCGCGCAGCTGGAGGATCGGCTCACTCATAGCGCAGCGCCTCCACCGGATCGAGCCGCGAGGCGTGCCACGCCTGCGGCAGGGTGGCGATGAACGACATGAGCGAGGAGAAGATCGTGATGGCGCCCACCTCGCCCCAGTCGATCTTCGCGGGCAGGTGCGAGAGGAAATAGACGTCGGCGTTGAAGACGTTGGCGCCCGTCGCCCACTCCACGAAGCCCTGGATCGGGTCGATGTAGGCGCAGAACAGCACCCCGACGACCACGCCGGTCAGCGCCCCCGCCACGCCGATCGCCGCCCCCGCCATGAAGAAGATGCGCAGGATCGACCCCCGGCTCGCCCCCATGGTTCGCAGGATGGCGATGTCGCGGCCCTTGTTCTTCACCAACATGATCAGGCCGGTGACGATGTTCATGGCGGCGATGCCGACGATCAGCATCAGGATCATGCGCATGACGTTGCGCTCCACCTGCAGGGCGCCGAAGAAGGCCTGGTTGCGGTCGCGCCAGGTTGTCACCGTCGCGTCCGGCCCGGCGGCGCGGGCGACGGCGCCGCGCAGGGCCTCGGCGCGGTCCGGGTCCGCGAGCTTGATCTCGATGACGTCCACGGCCTGTTCGCGGCTGAAGAACAGCTGGGCCTGCTCCAGCGGCATGTAGACATAGGCTTCGTCGTACTGGCTCATACCCACGGTGAAGAGCCCGCCCACCTCATAGGCCTTGGTGCGCGGCGTGGTTCCGAACGGGGTGGAGCCCCCCACCGGCGAAACGAGCGTGACCGCGTCGCCCGGCCGCGCGTCCATGTCGGCGGCGAGGCGGCTGCCCAGCAGGATCTGCTCGCCGCCGTACTCGCCCACGCCGAAGCCGTCGATCGAGCCAGGGCGGATGTTGTCGGCGACCAGCCTGATGCGCTCCAGGTCCGCGCGCCGCACGCCGCGGATCACGGCAGGCGCGATGCGCCCCTGGCTCATCACCAGCCCCTGCGCCTCCACCAGCGGGATGGCCTGGATCACGCCCGGCGCGGCGCGGATGCGCGCGATGGCCGCGTCGCGGCCCGGCGGGTCGTTCAGCACCTGCCCGGTCACGAACAGGTGGCCGTTGAAGCCCAGGATGCGGCCGAGCAGCTCGGCGCGGAAGCCGTTCATCACGCTCATGACGATGATCAGCACCGCCACCGCCAGCATCACCCCGATGAACGAGATGATCGACACCAGCGCCACCCCGCCGTCGCGCCGCCGCGCCCGCAGATAGCGCAGGGCGATGGACCGCTCCCACAGCGAGAAGGGGCCGGCGGTCTTGAGCGATGCTTCGGTCATGGGCGGGCGCGCATCAATAGGCCCGGGCCACCAGGACCTCTTCCACGGCGGGCGCGCCTGTGAAGAGGCAGGTCCCCAGGTCGCCGGACGGCTGTTGCATCGGCGCGCAGCGGACGGTGAGCTTCAGGGCCTTCAGCCGGTCGGCCACCGCCTCCAGCGCCGCGCCCGTGGGCTTGGACCAGCGCACGCGCACCCAGCCCTTGAAGGCGCTGGCGGCGTCCTCGTCCTCCTCGGCGGCGCCGAAATAGTCGGCCAGGGCCTCGAAGCTGGTGATGTCCGAGCGGATCTCGCCGTCGAGCCGGGCCTTCGCCTCGGCGTGCAGGCTCGCCTGGATGTCTTCCAGCAGGCTCGACACGCCGCCGACAAACTCGCCCCTGGCCGCGCTGACCGAGCGGACCTTGTCGCCGTCGCGCAGGGCGTCGCGGCGCATGTAGGTGACCTGGCCGCCCGCGGCGTCGCGGGGACCGATCTCTACGATCAACGGCGCCCCCCGGCGCACCCAGTTCCAGCGCTTCTCGGCTGACTTGATCGGCTTCTTGTCGACCAGCACACGTATGGGCTCGCCCAGCGCCGAGCGGCAGGACAGCTCGCCCGCCAGCGTCTCGCAATAGGCCAGCACGTCGGCGTCCTCGGGTTTGTCGCGCAGCATGGGCACGATGACGATCTGACGCGGCGCTATGGCGGGAGGAAGGCGCAGGCCGTCATCGTCGCCGTGGGTCATGATCACCCCGCCGATCAGGCGCGTGGACACCCCCCAGCTCGTGGTGTGGCAGAAGCTTAGGCCGCCCTCCTTGTCCTGGAAGCGGATGGTCTGAGCCTCGGCGAAGTGGGTGCCGAGGTAGTGCGAGGTGCCGGACTGCAGGGCCTTGCCGTCCTGCATCATGGCCTCGATGGAATAGGTGTTGTCCGCCCCGGGGAAGCGCTCGTTTTCCGGCTTCTCGCCGGCGATGACGGGCATGGCCAGCACGTCCTCGGCGAAGGCGCGATAGACCTCCAGCATCTTCAGGGTCTCGGCCATGGCGTCGGCCTCGTCGGCGTGGGCGGTGTGGCCCTCCTGCCAGAGGAATTCCGCCGTGCGCAGGAACAGGCGCGTGCGCATCTCCCAGCGCACCACATTGGCCCACTGGTTCACCAAGAGCGGCAGGTCGCGATAGCTCTTGATCCAGCGCTGGAAGGCATCGCCGATGATGGTCTCGGAGGTGGGCCGCACGATCAGCGGCTCCTCCAGCTTGGCGTCGGGGTCGGGCTGCAGCACGCCGTCGATGGTCTTCAGCCGGTGGTGGGTGACCACCGCCATCTCCTTGGCGAAGCCCTCCACGTGCTGGGCTTCCTTGGCGATGAAGCTCAAGGGCACGAACAGAGGGAAGTAGCAGTTGTCGTGGCCGGTGGCCTTGATGCGGCTGTCCAGCAGGGCCTGGATCCGCTCCCACACGCCGTAGCCCCACGGCTTGATCACCATGCAGCCGCGAACGGGGCTGTTCTCGGCCATGTCCGCGTCGCGGACCACGGCCTGGTACCACTGGGGGAAGTTCTCGGCGCGCGTGACGCTCAAAGCCCGCTGCATGGGCCGGTTCTCCAACTGGGGCGTAAAATAGCCCGGCCCCGCGAGGGGCCGGACTCATGTCACCGCAGCCTATAGGGCAAGCGGGCCGCGCGCGTCAGCCCGCTCCGCGCTTTGACGTCGGACGATCGGCCCAACGAAGGCGAGTGAGCCTCAGCCCGCCTTGGCTTCCTGGGTCGCCTCGGATGACGCGGCCAGGGCCTCGTCCTCGTCCAGGTCGAAGGCGAGGTCTTCGGCGCCTGGACGCCGGCGGGCGATCTTCAGCAGCTCCAGGTGCAGGCGGGCGCGGTCCTTGCGGGCCGTGTCCAGGGCGCCCTGGGCGATGGAGTGCTCGTTGCGCTCCCGCTCGACCATCTCGGTGAGGTTGCGGGCCTTCTCGGCGGCCTCGGTCCGCTCGGAGGCCAGCTCGGCCTCCAGGCTCGACACCCGGTTCAAGAGGCCGCTGATCTCGTCCTCAAGCCGCTTCACGGCGCCGTTGCGGTCCTGCAGGGAGTCGCCCAGGCGCTCGCTGCGCTCCACGGCCGTGGCGCGGGCGCCCTCGGCGGCGAGCTGCTCTTGACGGGCCGCGCTGATATCCGACTCCAGCCCCCGGGCTCGTTCCTCGGCCCGCTCCAGGCGCGTGCGCACCTCCGCCAGCTCGCGTTCGCTGGCGCGGTCGCGGCCGTTGGCCTCCTGAAGCTGGCGCGAGAGGTCGCTGTTCTCGTCCTCCAGCCGCGTGGCGCGGGCCTGGGCGGTCTCAAGCCGCATCTCGGCGGTCTCCAGCTTGACCTTGGTGTTGGCGGTCAGCTCGTCCATGGCCTGGGTGAGGCGCGCGGCCTCGGCCTGGGCGGTCTGGACGTTGGTCTCCAGGGTGCGCGAGCGCAGCTGTTCGGCCGAGAGCCGGCCTTCCATCTCCGCCAGGGTGCGCCCGAGCCGGGCGATCTCGGCGGCCTGGGTATCGCCCCGGCGCTGCAGGGCGCCGCGGTCGGCCTCCGCGAGGGCCAGGGCCTGGCCGGCGGCGGACGCCTTGGTCTCGGCCTCCTGGCGGCGCGTCTCAAGCTCTTCGGCGCGGGTCTTCAGGGCGGTGAGGTCTTCATTCAGCTGGCCGACGGACTTGACGGCGTCATCCCGCTCCGCCCGCAGGTCGCCCGCTTCGCCCCGCGCGGAGGACAGGGCGTTGGTCAGGCGGACCACTTCGGCCTGACGCGAACCGGCGGCGCTCTCGGCGTCGGCGCGGCCGGTCCGGGCTTCGGACAGCATGGACTCGGTCGACGCGAGGCGGCGTTGCAGCTCGGCTTCGCGCGTCCCCCCGGCGCTGAGCTCGGAGCGGACGTGCTCCAACAGGGCGTTGAGCGCCACGATCTCGGACCGCTCGTCGCGCCGCAGGTCGAACTCCGCGGACAGCGACTTGCGGGCGCGCTCCAGGCCCGCCTCCATGGACCGAAGCTGCGACAGGGCCAGCGCCGCGTCCTCCAGGGCGCCGGCGATGGATTCCTGCCGCTCACCGATGGAGCGGGCGCCTTCCATCACCTTGTCGGTGACTTCCTTCACCCGGTCGCGATCGAGCCCGGCGATCAGCCGTTCGAACCGCCTCGCGCCAGAGTCCTTCGCGATTCCGGCGATGTGCAGGATGCTCATCCGCCCCTCCAAGATGCCGCCTGAAACGAACGACGCAATGCCGCCAGCCCAAAGCCTTTAGGAGTGTTAACCGGATTCTCCCGCCCCACAATCGCAGGCGGCGAGTTGTCAACCGTCCATCCACAGGACAGGCTTCACCGCCCGACCGGCTTCGGAGTCGCGCATGGCCTCGCCGACGCGCTCGAAGGGGTAGGTTTCGATCAGCCGGTCCAGCGGAAAACGCCCGTCCCGATAGGCGTCTATGAGGCGCGGGATGAAGACGTGCGGGTCGCTGTCGCCCTGGACGATCCCCTGCACCCGCCGGCCGCCCAGCATGATCCGGCCGAAGTCCAGCGCCAGCTCGCCGCGCGGCGAGGTGACGAATCCGAAGGCGCCCTTGGGCGCCAGGCAGGCGATCCCCTGCAGGTAGACGGCCGGAATGTCGGTGGTGTTGAGGGCGAAGTCCGCGCCCCGGCCGGTGATGTCGATCACGGACTGAGTCGGATCGTCCTTGGCCGGGTCGACCGCGTGGGTGGCGCCCAGCTGCAGCGCCAGCGCCAGCCGGGCTGGGTTCACATCGACGGCGACGATCTCGGAGGCGCCCGCCAGCTTGGCCGCCATCACCGCGCTGAGGCCCACCGAGCCCGCGCCGAATACGGCGAGGGTCTGGCCCTGCCCCACCTTCAGCGAATTGAGCACCGCGCCGGCCCCGGTCTGCACCCCGCAGCCAAGCGGCGCGAGGATCCGCAGCGGCAGGTCCGACGGCGCCTTGACCACCGAGCGCCGGCTGCACACCGCGTGGGTGGCGAAGGCGGACTGGCCGAAGAAACTGAAGACCCGCTCCCCGCCCTTGGACAGCGGGCTCGTGCCGTCCGCCCGCAGACCGCTGAAGTTCAGGGCCGAGGTGTTGTCGCAGTAGGCGATGGCCCCGGCGCGACAGGTGGGGCACGCGCCGCACCAGGCGTAACTGAGCAGCACCGGATCGCCGGGCAGGAGGTCGTCCACGCCCTCGCCTACCTCCTCGATAAACCCGGCGCCTTCGTGGCCGAGCACGATGGGACGCGGGAAGCGCGCCTCCGTCTGGGCGACGCGCAGGTCGGTGTGGCAGACGCCGCAGGCGGCGATCCTGACCAGCACCTCGCCGGGACGGGGCCCGTCCAGCTCCAGGGTCTCGATGACAGGCTCGGGCGAGCCGGCGTGGACGACGGCGGCCTCGATGCGCATGTCAATGCGTGGGAAGCTCGGGCAGGGTGATCAGGTGGAACCGAACGATCGCCCAGATCGCGAGGAACACGATCGCCGAGATTCCGGTCGTGGCGATGAACTTCTTGCCCAGCTTCGGATCGACCGGCGCGCCCGGATCGCATCCCGGCGGCGGCGCCATGCCCATCTCCGCGAAGGTCCGCGACCCCAGGGGCAGGATGGCGAACAGCACCGTCCACCACACGACGAGATATGTGCAAACGCCGGTGAACCAGTTCATCGCTCTACGCTTTCGGTCTCTGCATGAGCTCCACTAGCACGCCGCCCATGTCCTTGGGATGCACGAAGATCACCGGGACCCCGTGCGCGCCGATGCGCGGCTCGCCGGTCCCCAGCACCGTCGCGCCCTTGGCCCGCAGGTCGTCGCGGGCGGCGGCGATGTCCTCCACCTCGAAGCACAGGTGGTGCTGGCCGCCTCTGGGATTGCGCTCCAGGAAGGCGTGGATCGGCGAGTCCTCGCCAAGGGGTTCCAGCAGCTCGATCTGGGCGTTGGGCACGTCGACGAAACACACCGAAACGCCGTGCTCGGGCAAGGCGCGAACCGGCGTGACGGCCGTCGCGCCCAGGACGTCGCGGTAGAGCCTCAGCGACTCTTCGATGGAGGGCGTGGCCACGCCCACGTGATTCAGTCGGCCGATCATCGGACTTGGACCCTCAGCAGAGCACCCGATCGGCGGGCAGGTTCAGCATCGTCCGCAGGCCCCAGGGCGCCGCGCCCGTGTTGGACGAGGCGTCGGCGATATGCCAGCCGCCGTCCTGTCGGCGGCACAGGAGCCAGTCCACCGAGTGCGGCCGGCGGTCGTTCTTGAACACGGCGACGACGCGCGACTGGCCGCGGTCGGTGTCCTCGATGAACTGCAGGCCGGTGATGCGGCCGTCCTGGCTTCCGTAGCGGTAATCGAAATTTATGGGGCCCACTTCTTCAGGACTTGAAGAGTCCGCCCGCAGGGCGGCGCCGAGGTCCGCGGCGAAGTAGCGGGCCGATTTGGCCGCGTCGAACCCCAAGGTCTGTTCGGTATAGAGCGACTTGACCAGATCCCCCGGCGCGCCGGCCCACGCGGGCGCCGAACAGGTCGCCGCGAGGCCGGCCGTGGCCGCCGCAAAGCAAATCCGTCGTGCGATCATGCTCACTCTCCCTGCCCCCGGATTAAGGCCGCACTGGGCCGGTCAGACGCGCAGGACGACCGCTTCGACGATCGGTCGGCGGTCCCAGATGCGCTGGCACGCCTTCTTTAGCCGACGGCGGACGGCGTTGCGAACCGCCTCGTCGTCGCTCTTTTCTTCCGCGCGGAGAGCGCCGACCGCCTCGTCCGCCTCGTCCGCCAGATCGTCCAGGGCATCGGCCAGGGGATAGTCCTCGTCGCCCGGCAGGCCCAGGGCCGTGACCTCGGGCCCGGCGACCACCCTGCCCTTGCGGTCCAGCGCCAGGGAGACGGTGATCATGCCGTTGGCCGCCGCGTGCCGGCGCTCGCGCAGGGCCTCGCCCTGTTCGGGGGTCACCATGCCGGCGTCCACGAACAGGCGTCCGGCGGGAACTTGGTCGATCGTCTCGGCGCGGCCGGGCGCCAGGCGCAGCATGTCGCCGTTCCGGGGCGCGATGATTTCGGGGACCTGAAGCTCGCCGGCCAGGGCCGCGTGCTCCTGAAGGTGGCGGCGCTCGCCGTGGGTGGGCACCGCGATCCTGGGCCGGGCCCACTGGTACATCTGCTTCAGATCGTCCCGGCAGGGGTGGCCGGAGACGTGGATGTGGGGGTGGTCGCGCTCGGTGTAGAGGCGCACCCCCCGGTCCGCGAGTTTGTTCTGCAGATTGCGGATCGGGACCTCGTTGCCCGGGATCACCCGCGAGGAGAAGATCACCGAGTCCCCCTTGCCGAGCGAAAGGTGCGGGTGGGTCCCCTCAGCGACGCGCGCGAGCGCGGCCCGCGGCTCGCCCTGGCTGCCGGTGCACAGATAGAGGATCTGGTCGTCCTGGGTCTGGCGCGCTTCCGCGTCGGTCAGGAACGGCTTGATGTCCTGGAACAGGCCGACGGACGCGGCCGCCGCCGCCATCCGGTGCATGGAGCGGCCCGCCAGGCACACCCGCCGGCCATTGGCCTCGGCGGCGCGGATGGCGCTGTCCATGCGCGCGACGTTGGAGGCGAAGCAGGCCACCGCCACCTTGCCGGTGAGCTGGCCGACCAGGGCGTTCAGCGCGATGCGGACCTCGGCCTCCGAGCCGGCGGTCCCCTCCACGAAGACGTTGGTGGAGTCGCACACCATCGCCAGCACGCCCTCGTCGCCGAGCCGGCGGATGGCCTGGATGTCGGTCGCCTTGCCGATCAGCGGGTCCGGGTCGATCTTCCAGTCGCCGGTGTGCAGCACCGTGCCGAGCGGGGTCTTGATCGCCAGGCCGTTGGGCTCGGGGATGGAGTGGGTGATGGTGATCAGCTGCAGCTCGAACGGGCCGAGCTTGAAGGCGCCGTCCAGCGGAACCTCGGTGATCGGGACCTGGTCCAAGATCCCCGCGTCGCGCAGCTTCTCGCGCACCAGATAGGCGGTGAAGGGCGTGGCGTAGACCGGCGCGGGCAGGCGCGGCCACAGCCAGGGCACGGCGCCGATGTGATCCTCGTGGGCGTGGGTGAGGACGATGCCGAGGATGTCCTTGGCGTGTTCCTCGATGAAGGTCGGGTCCGGCAGGATCAGCTCGACGCCCGGCGTGGTCTGGTCGCCGAAGGTGACGCCCAGGTCCACCACGATCCACTTGCGCCGGTCCGGCGGGCCGTAGCCGTAGAGATTGAAGTTCATGCCGATCTCGTTCGACCCGCCTAGCGGCAGGAACACGAGCTCGTCCGTCTTTGAAGGCTTCATGCGACGTTACGGCGATAGACTTCGAGCAGACCGCGCAGGGCGATGTCGGGATCGAAAATGTCGATGGCGGGCGTCGCGCCTTCGAAGAGGGAGGCTACGCCGCCGGTTCCAATGACTGTCATGGGCTGGCCGTACTCCGCCTTGATGCGCGCGACCACCCCCTCAATGAGAGAGACGTAGCCCCAGAACACGCCCGACTGCATGTTCTCGACCGTATCCTTGCCGATCACCCGGGCCGGCCGCTGGATCGCGATGCGCGGCAACATGGCCGCCGCCTCGTGCAGCGCCTGCATCGACAGATTGATCCCGGGCGCGATGGCGCCGCCCTCGAAGGCCCCGTCCGCGCCGATCACGTCAAAGGTCGTGGCCGTGCCCGAGCCCACCACCAGCAGCGCGCCCGGATAGGCGGCGTGAGCGCCGATGGCGTGCATCAGCCGGTCGGCCCCGACCTCGGATGGCCGGTCGACCTTCAGCTCTACCCCCACGTCGACGTTGTGGCCGACCACCAGCGGCTCGACGTTCAGGTAGCGGCGGGCGAGGTTGCGCAGGTTGAACAGCGACTGGGGCACCACGGTGGAGATGATGCAGGCGTCCAGATCGCCGAGCTTCAGGCCGTCGTTGAGCGCCATGAGCTGGCTGAGCCACACCGCGTATTCGTCCGCCGTACGGGCGGAGTCGGTGGCGGTGCGCCACTGGGCGATCCAGTCCTTGCCGTCGTGGACGGCGAACAGGGTGTTGGTGTTGCCCTGCTCGATGGCGAGCAGCATTGAGGGCCTCATCCTGAGCTTGTCGAAGGATCAAACATGATGTCGCCGGCCGTGATGCGCCTCGACGAGCCGTCATCCAAGCGCAGAACGAGGGCGCCGTCGATATCCAGGCCCTCGGCGACGCCGCGCAGGGTCTCGCGGCCAAGCCGCGCCGCGCAGGGTTGGCCCAGACCGAAGGCGGCGTCCAACCACGCCTCACGCACCGGCGAGAAGCCATCCGACCGCCACGCGGAGATGCGCTCGGCCATCGCATTCGCCAACCGATCCAACGCCGCCTCGGGGCTCGGCGGCGGCCCGGGCAAGTGGGCGGCCAGAGACGTCGCGGGAAACTCCGTCCCTTCCGGCGCGCTGGTCAGGTTCACCCCGACGCCGATGGCGAGCCACAAGCCTTGCCCCGCCCGCGGGCCGGATTCGATCAGGATGCCGCAGGCCTTCTCGCCGCCGATCAGCACGTCGTTGGGCCATTTGTAGGCGACCGGGGCGTTCGGGGCGTAGGCGCGCAGCAGGTCGCCCGCGGCCAGGGCCGTCACGAAGGAAAGCTGGGCCGCCTCGGCCGGCGGCATGTCGAGGGTCATCAGCAGGGTGGCGGCGAGGTTGCCCTGCCCGGTCTCCCACACGCGCCCACGCCGGCCGCGACCTGCACTCTGGCGCCGGGCGGCGATCCACACCGGCCCCGCCTCGCCAACTTGGGCCAGCCGCATCGCCTCCGCATTGGTGGAGTCCAGCTCGTCGAACCAGCGGATGGGGGCGGCCATGATCGTCATCCCCGGCCTTGTGCCGGGGCCCCATGCGCACGGAACCTTCCGGCCAAGGCGGTGTTCATGGGTGGCCGGCACGAGGCCGGCCATGACGGGTGGGAATGCGGATGGACCGCGTTCACCCGCCCGCGAAGGCCGAGGCGGCGGTCAGAGTCGCCGGGTCCAGGGCGATCAGGGCCAGCATCACCAGCGGGAAGCAGAACAGCGCCGCCGCATAGGCCACGCCGCGCGCATAGACGGGGGCCGCGTCGGCGCCCCCCGGGGCCGGGTCGAACCACATCACCTTGATCAGGCGCAGGTAGTAGAACGCGGCGACCACGCTGGAGACCAGCCCCAGCACCGCCACGGGCCACAGGCCCGCGCCGATGGCCGCCTTGAACACATAGACTTTGGCCCAGAAGCCCGAGAACGGCGGCAGGCCCAGCGCCGACAAGGAGAAGGCGGTCATGGCGAGCGCCAGGCCGGGCCGCTCGCGCACCAGACCGGCCATGTCGTCCATGGTCTCCATCGGCTTGCCGCCCCGCGACAGGGCCGCGAGACACGCGAAGAAGCCGGTGACGTCGATCATGTAGAGGACCATGAACATCAGCATGGCCTGCACGCCCACCTGCCCGCCCGCCGACAGGCCGACCAGGGCGTAGCCGACGTTGGCGATCGAGGAGTAGGCCCAGAGCCGCTTCAGGTTCCGCTGCGCCAAGCCGGCGAAGGCGCCCCAAAGCATGGAGATGACGGCGACGGCGATCACCACCTGACGCCATTGGTCCAGCGCGCCGGGAAAGGCGTCTAGCAGGACGCGGGCGAACAGCACCATGCCGGCCAGCTTGGGCGCGGCGGCGAAGAAGGCGACGATGGGCGTGGGCGCGCCCTCGTAAACGTCCGGCGTCCACATGTGGAAGGGCGCGGCGGAGACCTTGAACGCCAGGCCGCAGATCAGGAACACCAGGCCGAACAGCACGCCCGGGTCCGCTCCGCCCTTCACCGCCGCCGCGATGACGGTGAAGTGGGTGGAGCCGGCGAATCCGTAGATCAGCGAGGCGCCATAGAGCAGCAGGCCCGAGGACAGCGCCCCCAGCACGAAATACTTCAGGCCAGCCTCGGACGCCTTGGCGTCGTGGCGGCGGAAGGCGGCCAGCACGTAGAGCGCCAGGGACTGCAACTCCACGCCCACGTAGAGCGCGATCAGGTCGCCGGCGGCGGCCATCATGCCCATGCCCACGGCGGCCAGAATCACCAGCACCGGGAACTCGAACTTGGCGTCGTCGCGCTTGGCGAGCCACCGGTCGCCCAGCAGCACACCCACCGCGCTCATGGCGTAGATGGCCGCGCGCGCGAAGGCGGAGGCCGTGTCGGACACGAAGGCGCCGGCGAAGGCCGTCCCCTGCGGGGCGCAGGCGGACAGGGCCGCCGCGCCGAGCAGGCCGAGGCCCGCGAGCGCCGCCACATAGGAGCTCGACTTCTGGCCGGCGATCGCGCCGATCAGCAGCAGCGCCAGCGCCAGACAGACGAGGAGAGCCTCGGGCAGGGCCAGTTGCAGGGCGAGATTCAGGTCCACGCTTGCTCCCTCACCCGCCGATCGCCGCGCGGTACGCGACAGCCAGGGCGTCGCCCGACGCGCTGGTGAGCGCGAACACCATCTTGGGATAGACCCCCATCGCCAGGGTCGCGATCATCAGGGGCGCGAAGATCAGCACCTCGCGCGCGCTCAGATCCTTGATGGCGGCGAGCTGGCCGTTGGCGATCTCGCCGAACACCACGTTGCGATAGAGGGTCAGGGCGTAGACCGCCGACAGGATCACCCCCGTCGTGGCGATCAGGGCCGTCCAGGTGGAGGCGCCGTAGGTTCCGGTCAGGGTCAGGATTTCGCCGACGAAGCCCGAGGTGCCCGGCAGGCCGACATTGCCCAGGGTGAACAGCATGAACACCGCCGCGTACCACGGCATCCGGTTCACCAGCCCGCCGTAGAAGGCGATCTCGCGGGTGTGCATGCGGTCATAGACGACCCCGACGCACAGGAAGAGCGCGCTCGCGATCACCCCGTGGCTCAGCATCTGGAAGATCGCGCCCTCGATCCCCTGGGCGTTGCCCGAGAAGATGCCCATGGTCACGAAACCCATGTGCGCCACCGACGAATAGGCGATCAGCTTCTTGATGTCGGTCTGCCGGAAGGCGACCAGCGAGGTGTAGACGATGGCGATCACACTGAGCGCGAAGACCAGGGGCGTGAAATAGCTGCTGGCGGCCGGGAACATGGGCAGGGAGAAACGCAGGAAGCCGTACCCGCCCATCTTCAACAGGATGCCCGCCAGGATCACCGAGCCGGCGGTCGGCGCCTCCACGTGGGCGTCGGGCAGCCAGGTGTGCACCGGCCACATGGGCATCTTCACCGCGAAGGAGGCGAAGAAGGCCAGCCACAGCCAGATCTGGATGTCCGCCGGGAACTTGTAGGCCATCAACTCGGGGATCGAGGTGGTGCCCGCCATGCCCCACATGGCCAGGATCGCGGCCAGCATCAGCACCGAGCCGAGCAGGGTGTAGAGGAAGAACTTGTAGGCCGCGTAGACCCGCCGCTTGCCGCCCCACACCCCGATGATCAGGAACATCGGGATCAGACCGCCTTCGAAGAACAGGTAGAACTCCAGAAGGTCGAGCGCGCAGAACACCCCGATCATCAGGGTCTCGAGCACCAGGAAGCAGACCATGTATTCCAGGAGCCGCGTCTCGATGGAGCGCCACGACGCGATGATGCACAGCGGCATCAGGAAGGCGGTCAAGAGCACGAACAGGACCGATATCCCGTCCACGCCCATGCGGTAGTGGACGCCCGCGAACCAGTTGACGTCTTCGGTGAACTGGAAGCCGACCTGGGCCGGATCGAACTGAGCCACCAGCAGCACCGACAGGGCCAGGGTCGCCAGGGTGGTCGCGAGCGCGATCCACTTGGCCGCATCGTTGCGCCCGGGGCCATCCGGCGAGAGCGCGCGCAGCAGCAGGATCGCCGCGACGCCGACCAGCGGCGTGTAGGTGATGAGGGAGAGAAGGCCGGTCATGCGCCCTTCTCCACATTCTCATCGTCATGGCCGGGCTTGTCCCGGCCACCCATGAACACCTTGCTCGCCCTGTGTTCATGGGTCCTCGCCACAAGGGCGAGGATGACGGTGTGGGGGATTGTTCGCAGCTGCATCATCACCCTCCCCATGCCCAGAGCGCCCAGGTGAGCAGGCCCGCCACGCCGAGCAGCATCACGAAGGCGTAGTGATAAAGGTACCCGGTCTGGATGCGCCCGACGCCCTTGCCCGCGAGGTAGGACACGGCCGAGACCCCGTCCGGCCCCAGGCCGTCGATCAGCTTCTGGTCCCCGCCCTTCCAGAACAGGTCGCCGAGCAGCTTGGCGCCCTTCACGAAGACGAAGTCGTAGAGCTCGTCGAAGAACCACTTGTTGTAGAGGAAGGTCCACAGCGGGCCCTTCCGCGCGGCGATGCGCGCGCCCATGCCCTCGTTCAGCACATAGACCCAGACGGCGACGAGGAAGCCCACGGCGGTGACGGCCAGCGGCGTCCACGCCAGCCATTCGGGCACGTGGTGGATCTGGTCGAGCACGCGGTTGGAGGCGGCGGTGAAGATCGCGCCGCGCCAGAACTCCGCCCGCTCCAGCCCCACGAACTGTTCCACGAAGAGGTAGCCCGCGCCCACCGCGCCCGCCGCCAGCACCAGCAGCGGAACCAGCATCACCCAGGGGCTCTCATGGGGCGTGTGCGAATGACCGTGGTCGTCGGCGCCGTGCACATCGTGCACATCGTGCACTTCGCCGTGGCCCCACTTGGGCTTGCCGTGGAAGGTCATGAACACCAGCCGCCAGGAGTAGAAGGAGGTCAGGGCGGCGGCCAGAACGCCGGAGACGAAGGCGAAGCCGGCGATGGGATTGTCGCGCCCGGCCACCCAGGCCGCGTTGATGATGGCGTCCTTGGAGTAGAAGCCGGCGAAGCCCAGCTCCACGCCCGGAATGCCGATCCCCGTGATCGCCAGGGTGCCGATCAGCATGACGGCGTAGGTGATCGGCAGCTTGTTCCACAAGCCGCCCATCTTCCGCATGTCCTGCTCGTGGTGCATGCCGACGATGACGCTGCCCGCGCCCAGGAACAGCAGCGCCTTGAAGAAGGCGTGGGTGAACAGGTGGAACATCGAGGCCTGATAGGCCCCCGCCCCCGCCGCGAAGAACATGTAGCCGAGCTGCGAGCAGGTCGAATAGGCGATCACCCGCTTGATGTCGTTCTGCGCCAGGCCGACCGTCGCGGCGAACAGGGCGGTCACGGCCCCCACTAGGCAGACGATGCTCTTGGCCACGGGCGCGTGCTCGTAGAGCGGCGAGAGCAGGCAGACCATGTAGACGCCCGCCGTCACCATGGTCGCCGCGTGGATCAGGGCCGAGACCGGGGTCGGGCCCTCCATGGCGTCCGGCAGCCAGGTGTGCAGCAGGAACTGGGCCGACTTGCCCATGGCCCCGATGAACAGGAGGAATCCCGCGAGGTCGAGCAGGCTCCAGTACTGGCCGGCGAAGGCCCAGGTGTCGTTCGCGTGGGCCGCCAGCATGGGGAACAGCTCGGCGAAGCGGATGGTGTGGAACGCCCAGAACACCGTCATGATCCCCAGCGCGAATCCGAAGTCGCCCACCCGGTTGACCACGAAGGCCTTGATGGCGGCCGAGTTGGCGGACGGCTTCTTGAACCAGAATCCGATGAGCAGGTAGGAGGCGACGCCCACGCCTTCCCAGCCGAAGAACAGCTGCATGAAGTCCGCCGCCGTCACAAGCGCAAGCATGGCGAAGGTGAAGAACGACAGGTAGGCGAAGAAGCGGGGCCTGGAGTCGTCGTCCGCCATGTAGCCCCAGCTGTAGACGTGCACGAGGGCCGAGACGGTGGTCACCACCACCAGCATCACCGCCGACAGGCCGTCGATCCGCACCGACCAGTCGGACTTGAAGTCGCCGACGTGGATGAAGTCGAGCAGGTGCACGGTGAAGGGTTGGATGGCGCCCGCCGACCACTGGCCGAAGGTCCACCAGGACAGGGCGCAGGCAGCGAGCAGCAGGCCGGTCGTCACGCTCATGGAGGCGACGTCGCCGATGCGCCGGCCGAACAGGCCCGCGATCGCCGCGCCGATCAGCGGCAGGAAAACCAGGACGGCGACGAGCTGCTGCATCTCCATGCTCATCAGCCCTTCATCACCGAGGCGTCGTCGACGGAGATGTCGCCGCGATTGCGGAAGAAGGTGACGAGGATGGCCAGGCCCACGGCGGCCTCGGCGGCGGCCACGGTCAACACGAACATGGCGAAGATCTGCCCGACCACGTCGTGCAGATAGACCGAGAAGGACACCAGATTGATGTTCACCGCGAGCAGGATCAGCTCGATCGACATCAGGATGACGATCACGTTCTTGCGGTTCACGAAGATGCCGAACACCCCGATGGTGAACAGGATCGCCGCCACGGCGAGGTAGTGGGTCAGGCCGATGGTCATTCGGGGGCGTCCTCGCCGCTCTTGATGTCGACCACGCGCATGCCGCCGGCGCGCGTGCGGGCGACCTGGGCGCTCACCGACTGGCGGCGCACCTTCGGCCGATGGTGCAGGGTCAGCACGATGGCGCCGATCATGGCGATCAAGAGCACGATCCCGGCCGCCTGGAAAAAGTAGATGTAGTCCGTGTAGAGCACCCGGCCGATGGCCTCGACGTTGCTCAGCTCGGGCGTGGCGACCATCGGCCCCGTGCTGGCGCCCGCCGCGCCGCGGGTCGCCACGGCGCTGGAGACCATCACCATCTCCGCCAGCAGCACCGCCGCCACCACCCCGCCGGCCGGCAGGTAGCGCGCGACGCCCTGGCGAAGCTGGGCGAAGTCCACGTCCAGCATCATCACCACGAATAGGAAGAGGACCGCGACGGCCCCGACGTAGACCACCACCAGCAGCATCGCCAGGAACTCGGCGCCCAGCATCACGAAGAGGCCCGCCGCCGAGAAGAAGGCGGTGATCAGGAACAGCACGGAGTGGACCGGATTGCGGGCGAAGATCACGCCCAGGGCCGCCGCGATGCTGACCGTCGCCAGCACATAGAATGCGACCGCCTGCAGCTCCACGCCCCACACCTCCAAGCCATCAAAAAAAGGGAGGCGCCGCCCCCCATGAATCGCGCCCGTCTGTTAGCGATAGGGCGCGTCGAGTTCCAGGTTTTTCGCGATCTCCCGCTCCCAACGGTCGCCGTTGGCCAGCAGGCGGTCCTTGTCATAGTAGAGCTCTTCGCGGGTCTCCACGGCGAACTCGAAGTTCGGACCCTCGACGATGGCGTCCACCGGGCAGGCCTCCTGGCACAGGCCGCAGTAGATGCATTTCACCATGTCGATGTCATAGCGGGTCGTGCGCCGGCTGCCGTCCTCGCGAGGCTCGGCCTCGATGGTGATGGCCTGGGCCGGGCAGATGGCTTCGCACAGCTTGCAGGCGATGCAGCGCTCCTCGCCGTTGGGATAGCGGCGCAGGGCGTGCTCGCCCCGGAAACGCGGGCTGAGCGGCCCCTTCTCGAAGGGGTAGTTGATGGTCTTCTTGGGCCGGACCATGTGCTTCATGGCCAGGCCGAAGGCGCCGGCGAAGTCCATCAGGATCGCGCCCTTCACGGCTTGGGAAGCGCGGGCGAAGAAGGACATCACGAGCCTCCCGTAAGGCCGGGGCCGAACACGCGCCAGGCGGCGACCAGGGCCACGGCCACGAGGGTGGTGGGCAGGAACACCTTCCAGCCCAGGCGCATGAGCTGGTCGTAGCGGTAACGCGGCACGATGGCCTTGGCCATGGCGAACATGAAGAAGAAGAAGGCCATCTTCAGGACCAGCCACATCAGGCCGAAGAAGCTCTGGGCGGTGGGCGACCAGCTGGCCGTGAAGGGCGTCGGGAACGGCGCCTGCCAGCCGCCGAAGAACAGGATGCTGATGATGGCGCACATCAGGACGATGCTGGTCAGCTCGCCGATCATGAACAGCAGGAAGGGCGAGGAGGAATATTCCACCTGATAGCCGGCCACGAGCTCGGACTCCGCTTCGGGCAGGTCGAAGGGCGGACGGTTGGTCTCGGCCAGGGCGGAGACGAAGAACACCACCGACATGGGGATCATCACCAGGGCCATGGGCAGGTTCTTGAGGCCCCCGCCGCCCAGCACGTTCCAGTTCCAGAAGCCGCCCGCCTGAAGCTCCACGATCTTCGTCAGGTTCATGGTGCCGGCCAGCAGGATCACGGTCACGATCACGAAGCCGATGGAGACCTCGTAGCTCACCATCTGGGCCGCCGAGCGGAGCGAGCCCAGGAACGGGTACTTCGAGTTGGACGCCCAGCCGCCCATGATCACGCCGTAGACGCCCAGCGACGAGATCGCGAGCAGGTACAGCACCCCGACGTTGATGTTGGAAACCACCCAGCCGGGGGCCAGCGGGATCACTGCCCAGCCGCCCAGCGCCAGGGTGAAGGTGATCAGGGGCGCCAGGATGAACACCGCCTTGTCCGCCCCGGCGGGGATGACGATCTCCTTCAGCACGAACTTGAGCAGGTCCGCGAAGGACTGCAGCAGGCCGAAGGGACCCACCACGTTGGGGCCTTTGCGCATCTGGACCCCGGCCCAGATCTTCCGGTCGGCGTACATCAGGAACGCCAGGGCCACGAGCAGCACGCCCATGACCAGCAGGGTCTGGCCGAGCGTGATAACCGTCCAGCCGCCGGGCGTGGCCCAGAAGGAAGTGGGGACGGTGTTCACTGAATCCCCTCCCTAATCATCATCGTCATGGCCGGCCTCGTGCCGGCCACCCATGCACACGACCGTCCGCCGGTGGTCATGGGTCGCCGGGACAAGCCCGGCGATGACGGGGGAGAGAACGTCTGCATCCCCAGGATCATCCCCCCTACTCCGCCGCCATGAGCCGGCCCCGGGTCGCGGCGACGGCCGAGCACTCGGCCATAGTCACGCTCGCGCGGGCGACCGGGTTGGTCTGATAGTAATCGACGATCGGGGACGCGAACGGGACGTCCGAGGTCTTGCCCGCCTCGCCGACCTTGGAGAGGTCGAAACCGGCCGACGTGGCCGCGCCCGGCGCATAGTCGATCTGGCCGAAGGTCGGATGCTCCGCGAACAGCCTGGCGCGCAGGGCGTCCAGCGAATCGTAGGGCAGTTTCTTGCCCAGGCGCTCTGACAGAGCCCGCAGGATCGCCCAGTCCTCCCGCGCCTCGCCCTTGGGGAACACGCTTCGGTTGGCAAGCTGCACCCGGCCCTCGGTGTTGACGTAGAGCCCCGGCTTCTCGGTGTAGGCGGCGCCCGGCAGGATCACATCCGCGCGGTGGGCGCCCCGGTCGCCGTGGGTTCCCAGATAGACCACCAGGGCGTCGGTCTGGGAGACGTCGATCTCGTCCGCGCCCAGGAGGAACAGCACGTCCAGCGCGCCCTTCTGCACCATGGCCTCGGCGTCCAGCCCGCCCATTCCAGGAACGAAGCCCAGATCGAGCCCGCCCACGCGCGCGGCGGCGGTGTGCAGCACGTTGAAGCCGTTCCAGCCGTCCTTCACCAGGCCCATGGAGGCCGCCGTCTTGGCGGCCATGTTCAGCACCTCCGCGCCGTCCGGCCGCGTGAGAGCGCCCTGGCCGAGGATGAACATCGGCCGCTCCTTGGCGATCGGGCCGTGCTCGGCGAAACGCGCCAGGCTCTCAGGACCCGCTCCCAAGTAATTGTATTCATAGGTGAGATCGGCCTGCTCGCCGATTACCCCCACCAGCAGGCCGCCCTTCAGCCAGCGCTTGCGGACGCGCGCGTTCAGCACCGGCGCCTCAAGGCGCGGGTTGGTCCCGATCAGCATGATCGCGTCGGCCTCGTCGATGCCGGCGATGGTCGAGTTGAACAGGTAGGACTCCCGGCCCCATTTCGGATGCAGCTTGGTCCCGTCCTGGCGGCAGTCGAGGTTGGCCGAGCCCAGGGCGCCGAACAGGTCCAGCGCCGCCTTCATGGACTCCGAGTCCTGCAGGTCGCCGGCGATGACGCCGATGCGGTCCGGCGCGGCCTTCCCCACGGCCTTGGCGATCGCCTCGAACGCCTCGCCCCAGGTCGCGGGCTTGAGCTTCTTGCCCTCGCGCACATAGGGCTTGTCCAGCCGCTGGCGCATCAGGCCGTCGCAGGCGTGGCGGGTCTTGTCGGAGATCCACTCCTCGTTCACCGCCTCGTTCAGGCGCGGCAGCACCCGCATCACCTCCGGCCCCCGGGCGTCGGCGCGGATGTTTGAGCCCAGGGCGTCCATCACGTCGACGGTCTCGGTCTTCCTCAGCTCCCACGGCCGGGCGCTGAAGGCGTAGGGTTTGGAGGTCAGCGCCCCCACCGGGCACAGGTCCACGATGTTGCCGGAGAGTTCCGAGGAGAGCGCGCTTTCCAGATAGGTGGTGATCTCCGCGTCCTCGCCCCGGCCGGTCATGCCGATCTCGGGGGCGCCGGCGACCTCGGTGACGAAGCGCACGCAGCGGGTGCACTGGATGCAGCGGGTCATCACCGTCTTGACCAGCGGACCCATGAACTTCTCTTCGACCGCCCGCTTGTTCTCGTCGTAGCGGCTGTCGTCGCGGCCGTAGCCCAGGGTCTCGTCCTGCAGGTCGCACTCCCCGCCCTGGTCGCAGATCGGGCAGTCCAGCGGGTGGTTGATCAGCAGGAATTCCAGCACGCCCTCGCGCGCCTTCTTCACCATCGGCGAGTTGGTGAAGATCTCCATGTTCTCGCCGGCCGGCAGGGCGCAGGAGGCCTGGGGCTTGGGCGGCCCCGGCTTCACCTCGACCAGGCACATGCGGCAGTTGCCGGCGATGGACAGGCGCTCGTGGTAGCAGAACCGCGGAATCTCCTCACCCGCCAACTCGGCGGCCTGGAGCACCGTCATCCCGGGCTCGAACTCGACCTCGACGCCATTGACCTTGCAGATGGGCATCGCCGCTACTCCGCCGCCACGAGCGTGGCGCCCTGCACGTGGGGCTTGCCGGCGCGGTAGCTGGTGATCCGGTCCTCCACCTCATGGCGGAAGTGGCGGAACAGGCCCTGGATCGGCCAGGCCGCCGCGTCGCCCAGGCCGCAGATGGTGTGGCCTTCCACCTGGCTGGCGACGTCGAGCAGAAGGTCGATCTCGCTCATCTCCGCCTCGCCCGACGCCATGCGCTGCATCACCCGCCACATCCAGCCGGTCCCCTCCCGGCAGGGGGTGCACTGGCCGCAGCTCTCGTGCTTGTAGAAGTAGCTGAGCCGCGCGATGGCCCGCACCAGGTCGGTGGACTTGTCCATCACGATGACGGCGGCGGTGCCCAGGCCCGACCTCAGGTCCTTCAGGCTGTCGAAGTCCATCAGCGCCATTTCGCACTGCTCGGCCGGGATCATCGGCGTGGACGAGCCGCCCGGGATCACGGCCTTCAGATTGCCCCAGCCGCCGCGCACGCCGCCGCACTGCTCCTGGAGCAGCTGCTTCAGCGGGATCGACATCACCTCTTCGACGTTGCACGGCGCGTTCACGTGGCCGGAGACGCACATCAGCTTCGTGCCGGTGTTGTTCGGCCGCCCGAACTGCGAGAACCAGCCCGCCCCGCGCCGCAGGATCGTGCCGACGACGGCGATGGACTCCACGTTATTGACCGTGGTCGGGCAGCCGTAGATGCCGCAGCCGGCCGGGAACGGGGGCTTCAAGCGCGGCTGGCCCTTCTTGCCCTCGAAGCTCTCCATCAGGGCGGTCTCATCGCCGCAGATGTAGGCGCCGCCGCCGTGGTGGACGGCGATATCCAGGTCCCAGCCGTGGATGTTCTTCCTGCCGATCAGCTTGGCCTCGTAGGCCTCCTTGATCGCGGCCTCCAGCACGTGGCGCTCGAGCACATATTCGCCGCGGATATAGATGTAGGCGGTGTGCGCCCGCATGGCCCGGCAGGCGATCATGCAGCCTTCGAGCAGCAAATGCGGATCGCCCCGCAGGATCTCGCGGTCCTTACAGGTGCCCGGCTCGGACTCGTCGGCGTTGACCAGCAGGTAGTGAGGCCGGCCCGGCTTCTCTTCCTTGGGCATGAAGGACCACTTCAGCCCGGTGGCGAAGCCCGCCCCGCCCCGCCCGCGCAGGCCGGAGGCCTTCATCTGCTCGATGATCCAGTCCGGACCCAGATCGACGATGTCCTTGACCGCGTTCCACGCGCCGCGCCGCTTCGCCCCCTCCAGACGCCAGTCCTGGCGGCCGTAGAGGTTGGTGAAGATGCGGTCCTTGTCCTCTAGGATTCCGGCCATGCTCAGTCGTCGCTCGGATCGAAGGGGTTGGCGCGGACATAGCGCGTCCGCCGGAACAGCACATAGGCCAAGAGCAGCCAACTCAGCGCGATGGCCGCCTCGCCCGTATGGGCCAGCCGCGAATGCAGGCCGGGGCCGCGCAGCGCCGCCCAGGCCAGGGTCGCCAGGCCGATCATCAGGGCTATCAACGCCACCCGCCGGGCCCGCAGCGCCACGGCGCGTACGTCTTCCACATAGGCCGCGCGGCGGATCATGAACACGAGGTCGTCGCTCACGGCTTCCAGGCCCTTGCGGGTGGTCCTGAGCCCCCAGGGCCGGATGCGCAGGCCAGCTTCGTCGACTCTCATTTCGCGGGCTCCGTCTGCGGACGGTTGGGCAGCTTGATCTTCTTGGCGGCCGACCCGTCGTAGAGCGCCGGGTCCTGCAGCGTGCCGGGGCCGCCCGCGGGCTCGGAGGCCTTGCGGCCGACGGCCGATCCCGGCTGCGGCGGCTGGCCGGAGCGGAAGTCGTTGATGATGTGGGTCAGGGCCTCGGGCGTCAGGTCTTCGTAATAGTCGTCGTTGATCTGGGCCATGGGCGCGTTGCAGCAGGCGCCCAGGCACTCGACCTCCTGCCAGGTGAACAGGCCGTCGGCCGACAGATGGTCCTTCGGCCCGATCTTCTCCTCGCACACCTTCAGCAGCGCCTCGGCCCCGCGCAGCATGCACGGCGTGGTGCCGCAGACCTGGATTAGCGCCGCTTTTCCAACGGGTTCCAGCTGGAACATGGTGTAAAAGGTCGCGCACTCCAGCACCCGGATCACCGGCATGTCGAGCAGCTCGGCCACGGCGCGGATGGCCGGCTCGGACACCCAGCCCTCCTGCTTCTGCACCAGCCACAGGATCGGCACGACGGCGGATTGCTGACGCCCCTCCGGGTACTTGGCGATCCACCACTTGGCGGTCTCCAGGGTCTGCGGAGCGAAGGTGAAGGAGGCGGGCTGCTGCTTGGCGAGACGGCGGGCGCTCAACGGTCGATCTCCCCGAACACGATATCCAGCGAGCCCAGGATGGCCGAGACGTCCGCCAGCATGTGGCCCCGGTTCATCCAGTCCATGGCCTGCAGGTGCGGGAACCCCGGCGCGCGGATCTTGCAGCGGTAGGGCTTGTTGGTTCCGTCGGCCACCAGATAGACGCCGAACTCTCCCTTGGGCGCCTCCACACAGGCGTAGACCTCGCCTTCCGGCACGTGGAAGCCCTCGGTGTAGAGCTTGAAGTGGTGGATCAGCGCCTCCATCGAGCGCTTCATCTCGCCCCGGCGCGGCGGGGCGACCTTGCCGTCCTCGGTGAGCACCGGGCCGCCCGTCTTGCCGAGCTTCTCCACGCACTGCTGCATGATGCGCACGGACTGGCGCATCTCCTCCATGCGGCAGAGGTAGCGGTCGTAGCAGTCGCCGTGGACGCCCAGCGGGATGTCGAACTCCAACTCGTCGTAGCACGCGTAGGGTTGGTTGCGGCGCAGGTCCCAGGCCACGCCCGAGCCGCGCAGCATCACACCCGAGAAGCCCCAGGCGTAGGCCTCCTGCTTGGTCACCACGCCGATGTCGACGTTGCGCTGCTTGAAGATGCGGTTGGGGGTGACCAGGCCGTCGATGTCGTCGAGGATGCTATGGAACTCGCGGCACCACTGGCCGATGTCGGCGATCAGCTCCGGCGGCAGGTTCTGGTGGACTCCGCCGGGCCGATAGTAGTTGGCGTGCAGCCGCGCGCCCGAGGCCCGCTCGTAGAACACCATCAGCTTCTCGCGCTCTTCGAAGCCCCACAGCGGCGGGGTGAGCGCGCCCACGTCCATGGCCTGGGTGGTGACGTTCAGAATGTGGCTGAGAATCCGGCCGATCTCGTCGAACAGCACCCGGATCAACTGGGCGCGGCGCGGAACCTCCACCCCCATCAGCTTCTCGATGGCGAGCACGAAGGCGTGCTCCTGGTTCATCGGGGCGACGTAATCCAGCCGGTCGAAATAGGGGATGTTCTGGAGATAGGTGCGCGCCTCCATCAGCTTCTCGGTGCCGCGATGCAGCAGGCCGATGTGCGGATCGACGCGCTCGACCACCTCGCCGTCGAGCTCTAGCACCAGCCGCAAAACACCATGCGCCGCAGGGTGTTGTGGGCCGAAGTTGATGGTGAACTTGCGGCTCTCCGGCTCCGATGCGGCGGAGTCCGAGGGCGGCGGGACGGGGTGCATGTCGTCGGCCATCAGGCGCCCCCAGCCTTCTCGCCGGAAGCCTTCTCGTCGCCGGGCAGGATGTATTTGGCCCCTTCCCACGGCGAGAGGAAATCGAAGGCGCGGTATTCCTGTGGCAGCTTCACCGGCTCATAGACCACCCGCTTCTGCTCGTCGTCGTAGCGGACCTCCACATAGCCGGTCATGGGGAAGTCCTTGCGCAGCGGATGACCGGAAAAGCCGTAGTCCGTCAGCAGCCGGCGCAGGTCCGGATGACCTTCGAACAGGATGCCGTACATGTCGAAGGCTTCCCGCTCGAACCAGTCCGCGCAGGGATAGACGCCGGTGACGGTGGAGACCGGCTGGTCCTCGCCGGTGCGGATCTTCACCCGCACCCGCCGATTCCTGGTGAGCGACAGCAGGTGATAGACCACGTCGAAGCGCTGCTCGCGGTCCGGATAGTCCGCGCCGCACAGGTCGATGAGCTGCTGGAAGCGGAAGTCCGCGTCGTCGCGCAGGCGGGTCAGCAGGGCGACGATCTTGCCCGCCTTGGCCTCCACCGTCAGCTCGCCGAATTCGACCTTGAAGCCGACAGCCGCGCCCTTGGAGGCGGCGACGATCCGCTCGCCGAGCCCGGTAAGCTCCTCGTGCGCCACGCTGAAGGTCATCGCTCGATGGTCCCGGTGCGGCGGATCTTCTTCTGCAGCTGCAGCACGCCATAGACCAGGGCTTCGGCGCTGGGCGGGCAGCCGGGCACATAGACGTCCACCGGCACGATGCGGTCGCAGCCACGCACGACGCTGTAGCTGTAATGGTAGTAGCCGCCGCCGTTGGCGCACGAGCCCATCGAGATCACGTAGCGCGGCTCGGGCATCTGGTCGTAGACCTTGCGAAGCGCCGGAGCCATCTTGTTGGTGAGCGTGCCCGCCACGATCATCACGTCCGACTGGCGCGGGGACGCGCGCGGCGCGAAGCCGAACCGCTCCAGGTCGTAGCGCGGCATGGAGGCCTGCATCATCTCCACGGCGCAGCAGGCCAGGCCGAAGGTCATCCACATCAAGGAGCCCGTGCGGGCCCAGGTGACCACGTCGTCCATGGCCGCGACCACGAAGCCCTTGTCGGCCAGCGCGTCGGTCACGCCGTCGAAGAACGGGTCGTGGAGCCTGGGATCGTAGCCTTGAACGCCGGCCCGCCCCGCCATGCCCGCCGGAACGCCTACTCCCATTCCAGGGCTCCCTTGCGCCACTCGTAGATGAAGCCGACGGTCAGCACGCCCAGGAACGTCATCATCGACCAGAAGGCGTAGACCGCGACCTCGTGCGGCAGCTTCATCAGCGCCACCGCCCAGGGGAACAGGAAGGCCGCTTCCAGGTCGAAAATGATGAACAGGATCGAGACCAGATAGAATCGCACGTCGAACTTCATGCGCGCGTCGTCGAAGGCGGGAAAGCCGCACTCATAGGCCGAGGTCTTCTCCGGGTCCGGAGCGCTCGGCGCCAATATGGCCGAGGCCAGGATGAAGCCCACGCCAAGGGCGCCGGCCACGCCCAGGAAGATGACGATCGGCAGATACTGAAGCAGGAACGGATTCATGTCGGCGCCGCGGGGGGAGAGAGTCGCGGGCGTCTTCTAGCCCAAGGCCGCGGGCGCTTCAAACGGCCAAACGCGCATCCAAGGCCCACAGCGTTCATTGACAGCCTGGGCGGCGCAGACCTATGTGACGCGCCTCACGGCCGGGCCCCGATTTGCGTCATTCGGGGCTGCCGTACGCGGGTGTAGCTCAGTTGGTTAGAGCGCCGGCCTGTCACGCCGGAGGTCGCGGGTTCAAGTCCCGTCACTCGCGCCATTTCCTCGATCCCTTGGACCTGGCCCCCGACTGGGCGACGCGACCCTTGAGCCGTGTCAATGCGGCCGGCCGCGCATTCCGGTTACGGGCACGCCGATCGGAGCCTTCGCCATGACCTACTATTTCGCCAAGACCCTCGCCCTGCCCTTCGACGAGGCCGTGGCTCGCACGCGCGAGGCCCTGGCCCTGAAGGGCTTCGGGGTGATCACCGAGATCGACATCGCCAAGACCCTGAAGGCCAAGATCGGCGTGGACTTCCGGCCCTATCTGATCCTCGGCGCCTGCAACCCGCGCATGGCCCACCAGGCGCTCGCCATGGAGGACAAGGTAGGGACCATGCTGCCGTGCAATGTGGTGGTGCAGGAACTCAAGCCCGGAACAGTGGAAGTCGCGGCCATCGACCCGGCCGCCTCCATGCAGGCCATCGACAACAAGAAGCTGCGCGAAGTGGCCGGCGAAGTGGGCTCCCTGCTGAAGGCGGCGGTGGACTCGCTCTAGTCGGCGCGGATCACGTCCCCGCGATTGTGCTTGGCGAGCCTGGCTTTCAGATCCTCGGTGACGCCGACGTAGTGCCGTTCGGGGTCGCCCAGGCTCTCCAAGATGTAGACGTATTGCATGGGGGTCAGAACGCAGCAGGTCTCAGTCCGTCTACGCCCTCCGGGCTTCGACGCGACAGCCTTCGCACGCTTCGCCAAGTAGATGGCTGGCTTGCCGAGCCGTAGCTCGCGAAGCGAGCGAAGGCTGGTGGGCGGCGAGGGATTCGAACCCCCGACCCCCTCGGTGTAAACGAGGTGCTCTAACCAGCTGAGCTAGCCGCCCGCCTTAACGCATGCCTGGGCTCATGCCGAAAAAGCCGGCGCCTAAGCGCCGGCTTCTCTACAGGCGCGGACCTTGGAAGGCCAGCGGCTGGCCTTCGGTTATCTGCCGTTGAGCGTGGCCTTCAGCGCCTCGCCGACCCGGAAACGGCAGGTCTTGGAGGCGGCGCGCGGGACCGTCTGGCCGGTGCGCGGATTGCGGGCCATGCCGGCCTTGCGTTCGACAGGCACAAAGCTGCCGAAGCCCACGAGGCGAACATCCGAGCCCTTCTTGAGGGCGGCCGTCACGGCCGACGTGAACGCTTCGAGGGCATCGCGCGCCTGGGCCTTGGTCAGATTGGCTCCATCGGCGATCGAATTCACCAGTTCGGCTTTTGTCATGAGTTCGCTCCCAACCCTATCCGGCGGCGACTGATCGCCCCATAAGGGAATTGATTATGGCGGCCTAATTCCGTCCGCGTCAAACGGACGCAACCCTCTCAGGCCGAGATATCCCAAGGTTTATGGCGATTCGGCGAGATTGAACGCCTGTTCCGCCCGTCTGCCCCGGGGCGCACCCCGGAGCAGACGGGCGCAAGCGTCAGTGCGTGATCACCGCCTCCGGATCGACGTCGGCGAGCGCGGGAGCCGTCGCGGGCAGGGCCTTGTCGTCCTCCTCGGTCCATTCGATCGGCGTGAGCGGCGCGGTCAGGGCCCTGGCCAGCACCTCGTCCACCGTGGCGACCGGCACGATCTGGAGCGCCGACTTCACGTTTTCGGGGATGTCCGCCAGATCCTTCTCGTTCTCCTGGGGGATCAGCACGGTCTTGATGCCCGAGCGCAGCGCCGCGAGCAGCTTCTCCTTCAGCCCGCCGATCGGCAGCACCCGGCCGCGCAGGGTGATCTCGCCGGTCATGGCGAGGTCCTTGCGGACCGGAATGCCGGTCAGCACCGAGACCATGGCCACGGCCATGGCGACCCCGGCCGAGGGGCCGTCCTTGGGCGTGGCGCCCTCCGGCACGTGAACGTGCACGTCGGTCTTGTCGAACACCGGCGGCTTGATGCCGAAGTGCGTGGCGCGGGCCCGCACATAGCTGTTGGCCGCCGAAATCGACTCCTTCATCACGTCCTTGAGGTTGCCGGTGATGGACATGCGGCCCTTGCCGGCCATCCGAACCGCCTCGATGGTAAGGATCTCGCCGCCAAACTCGGTCCAGGCCAGGCCGGTGACGATGCCGACCTGATCCTCCTCGTCCGTCTCGCCGTAGCGGTACTTGCGCACGCCGGCGTACTTGGCGAGCCGCTCGTCGTCGATCTCGACCTTGATCAGCGTCTCGCGCGCCATGTCCCGAACCGACTTGCGGGCCAGGTTGCCGAGCTCGCGTTCCAGCGAGCGCACGCCCGCTTCGCGCGTGTAGTAGCGGATCAGGTCGCGGATCGCCGCGTCGGGCACGATCCATTCGCCTTCCTTCAGCCCGTGGTCCCTGGCGAGCTTGGGCAGCAGGTGGCGCTTGGCGATCTCCAGCTTCTCGTCCTCGGTGTAGCCGGGGATGCGGATGATCTCCATGCGATCCATCAGCGGCTGAGGCATGTTCAGGCTGTTGGCCGTGGTGACGAACATCACCTGCGACAGGTCGTAGTCCACCTCCAGATAGTGGTCCGCGAAGGTGTTGTTCTGCTCCGGATCCAGCACTTCCAGCAGGGCCGAGGTCGGGTCGCCGCGCCAGTCGGCGCCCAGCTTGTCGATCTCGTCGAACAGGAAGAACGGATCGACGGCCTTGGCCTTCTTCATCGACTGGATGATCTTGCCGGGCATGGAGCCGATGTAGGTGCGCCGGTGGCCGCGGATCTCCGCCTCGTCGCGCACGCCGCCGAGCGACAGGCGCACGAACTCGCGGCCCGTCGCCTTGGCGATGGACTTTCCGAGAGAGGTCTTGCCGACGCCCGGAGGGCCCACCAGGCACAGGATCGGTCCCTTCAGCGAGCCGGTCTTGGCCTGCACCGCCAGATATTCGAGGATGCGCTCCTTGACCTTGTCCAGGCCGTAGTGGTCCTCCTCCAGGATGCGTTCGGCCAGCGCCATGTCGATCTTCTTGGCCTTGGCCTTGCCCCACGGAATCGACAGCAGCCAGTCCAGATAGTTGCGCACCACCGTGGATTCGGCGGACATCGGGCTCATGTTGCGCAGCTTCTTCAGCTCGCCCTCGGCCTTGGTCCGGGCCTCCTTGGAGAACTTGGCGCGCTTGATCCGCTTCTCCAGCTCGAGCAGCTCGTCGCGCGTGTCTTCCTGCTCGCCCAGCTCGCGCTGGATCGCCTTCATCTGTTCGTTCAGGTAGTACTCGCGCTGGGTCTTCTCCATCTGGCGCTTCACGCGCGTGCGGATCTTCTTCTCCACGTGCAGGACGGAGATCTCCCCCTCCATCAGGGCGAAGACCTTCTCCAGCCGCTTGGTGACGTTGGAGATTTCCAGGAGGTTCTGCTTGTCGGCGATCTTCACCGACAGGTACTGGGCGATGGAGTCCGACAGCTTCCCGGGATCGGTGATCTGCGGGATGGTGGCCAGGGCCTCGGGCGGGATCTTCTTGTTCAGCTTGGTGTAGTTGTCGAACTGCTCGACCACCGCGCGCGAAAGGGCCTCCGCCTCATGCGCCTCGCCTTGATCCTCCTCGATGGAGGCCGTGTCGGCCTCGAAGTACTCGGCCTGATCGGTGAAGCGCACGATGGTCGCGCGCGACTTGCCCTCCACCAGCACCTTCACCGTGCCGTCGGGAAGCCGCAGGAGCTGCAGCACCTGGGCGATCACGCCCACCTCATAGATGGCCGAGGTCGCCGGCTCCTCGTCGCTGGAGTTCCTCTGGGTGGCGAGCATGATGTGCTTGTCGCGCTTCATCACCTCTTCGAGGGCGTGGACCGACTTCTCGCGGCCCACGAACAGGGCGCTGATCATGTGCGGGAACACCACGATGTCCCGCAGGGGCAACACAGGAATGGTTCTCATCTCGGTCATCACTGTACTCTCGCTGCTGGGCCGGCGCGCGAGCCATGGCGCCATGCCTAAGAATCGTCCGCCTTGATCTTGAACAGACTTAGGGCGGTGAGTCCGCTCCGCCGGACCTCCCGACGGATGTCCGCGCTAATGTGGCGCGTCCGCAAGCCCATTCAAGCTTGGGGGCTACGACTGTCCCCAGGAAACCCCCTCCGAGCGAGCGACGGCGGTCGGCCGAGGTCAGGCGTACAGCTCCGCGAACCGCTCGCGCAGCGCCGCCTTCTGCACCTTGCCCATGGTGTTGCGCGGAAGCTCGTCCACGAACAGCACGCGCTTGGGCCGCTTGAAGCCGGCGAGCTGGTGTTCGAGCGCCGCGAGCACTTCGGCCTCTGACGGCGCGGACTTGCCGCCGGTGGCGACGACTGCCGTCACCGCCTCGCCGAAGTCTTCATGCGGCAGGCCCACCACCGCGCTCTCCACCACGCCGGGCAGGGCGTCGATCAGCGCCTCCACCTCGATGGGATAGACGTTCAGTCCGCCGGTGATGATCAGGTCCTTGCCCCGCCCGACAATGCAGACGTAGCCGTCCTTGTCGATGACCCCAAGATCGCCGGTGATGAAGAAGCCGTCGGGCCGGAACTCCTGGGCGGTCTTCTCCGGCATCCGCCAATAGCCGGAAAAGACGTTGGGCCCCCTCACCTCGATCATGCCGATCTCGCCGGCCGGCAGCGCCGCGCTGGTCTCCGGATCGACGATGCGGATCTCCACTCCGGGCAGAGGGAAGCCCACCGTGCCCGGCCGCCGCTCGCCGTCGTAGGGGTTGGAGACGTTCATCCCGGTCTCGGTCATGCCGTAGCGTTCCAGGATGGCGTGGCCGGTGCGGTCCTCCCACTCACGATGCGTCTCGGCCAGGAGCGGCGCGGAGCCGGAGACGAACAGGCGCATGCCCGCCGCCGCCTCGCGGGTCAGGCCAGGGGTCTTCAAGAGGCGCGTGTAAAAGGTCGGCACGCCCATCAGGGCAGTTGCGCGGGGCATCAGCCCCAGGATCGCGTCGGCGTCGAAGCCGGGCAGGAACAGCATCGTCCCGCCGGCCATGAGCAGCACGTTGGTCGCCACGAACAGGCCGTGCACGTGGTAGATCGGCAGGGCGTGGATCAGCACGTCGTCCGGCGTGAACCGCCACGCCTGCACTAGCGTCCGGACATTGGACGCCAAGTTGTCGTGGCTCAGCATCGCGCCCTTGGAGCGCCCGGTGGTCCCGGAGGTGTAGACGATCGCCGCCAGGGCGTCGCCCGCTAGGTCCGCCGTAGCGAATTCAGCCGGCTGGCCGCGGGCGAGGTCGGCGAGGGAGCCCTCGCCGGCGGGGTCCAGAGTCGCGGTCTTCGCGCCGACCTTGGCCGCCAGCGCCTCGACGCCTGCCCGAGCGGCCGGATCGCACACCACCAGCGCCGGCTCGGCGTCGCCGATGAAGTAGTCCAGTTCCGCCAGGGTGTAGGCGGTATTGAGCGGCAGATAGACCGCGCCCAGCCGCAGGCTGGCCAGATAGAGGATCAGGTTGCGGGTGGACTTCTCCACCTGAACCGCCACCCGATCGCCTGGCCGCACGCCGAGCGCGGCCAGGGCGTTGGCCATCCGGCCGGTCTCTTCGACCAAGGCTCCATAGGTCAGCCGCGCGCCGCCGGGCGCTTCGAGGGCCAGCCGGTCCGACCCCGCCTTGTCGTCTAGGCAGACCTCGAAGAGATTGCTCAACGCCCCTTCGCTCCGGCGACCCGGCCTAGCGGCGGCGCTCGCAACGGACCTTGGTCCACTTGTCGACGTTGCAGAAATACCCGCCCATGAATCCGCGCTCGATCTCCATGCTCTGGCCGGCCTTGGGCAAACGCGCGACGGCCGTGGTGTCGGTCTGGGCCCAGATGGCGCCGTCGGTGGTGAACAGGAGCAGCTTGTTCAACGGCTGGGTCAACGCCACTTCGGACAGTTCGACCGTGACGTGGTCCTCGTCGGTCTCGGCCCGCGCTTGGGACGCAGCGGCCACGGCGGCCTGCGACTCTGCCGGGCCGGCCGCCTGGGCGCCGGTCTGCACGCCCTTCTCCTGGGCGGCGCGGCGTTGCAGCTTGATCTCAGGGATCGCCAGGCCGAACACGCGCTTCTTCTCGGCGGCCACCTCCTCGGGCTTCGGGCCATAGCCGGCCGCGTTCATGGCGGCCCGGAAGCAGGAGAGTGAAGCGGAGTCGTTGGCCATCTGGGCGCACCGCACCAGCGTATCCCACGAGGGCGGCGTGCCGCCCTGCTCCTGCGAGACGGCGCGTCCGGCGAGCCCCATGGTCAAGGCCACGGCCGCGATCGCGGCGCCGGCCAACGCAGATCGAACCTTCATGGACTGTGTCCTCCCAAGACGCGCCAATTCGCCCCGCCGGCTTTGTGGGGGCGGAGGGGCGGCGCGATCAAGGGAAATTCACGCGGCGGACGCCGCGGAGCCGCCAGCCTCAGGCGGCCCCGCCCTTCTCCGTGCGCTTTTCGGCGTAGATCAACAGCGGCTGGGCGCGGCCCTCCACCACCTCGGCGTTGACCACCACCTCCTCCACGCCCTGGTAGGTGGGCATCTCGAACATGGTGTCGAGCAGGATGCCTTCCATGATCGATCGCAGGCCCCGCGCGCCGGTCTTGCGGGCGATGGCCTTGCGGGCCACCGCGCGCAGCGCGTCGTCGGTGAAGCTGAGGCCCACGTTCTCCATGTCGAACAAGCGTTGGTACTGCTTGACCAACGCGTTCTTCGGCTCGGTGAGAATCTTGGCGAGGGCGTCTTCGTCCAAATCCTCCAGGGTGGCGATCACCGGCAGACGGCCGATGAATTCCGGGATCAGGCCGAACTTCAGAAGGTCGTCCGGCTCCACGCCGCGCAGGATCTCACCCATGCGCCGCTCATCCGGGTCGCGGACATTGGCGCCGAAGCCGATGCTGGCCCCCTGGCCGCGGGCGGAAATAATCTTCTCCAGGCCGGAGAAGGCGCCGCCGCAGATGAACAGGATGTTGGTGGTGTCGACCTGCAGGAACTCCTGCTGCGGATGCTTGCGCCCGCCCTGCGGCGGCACGGAGGCGACGGTGCCTTCCATGATCTTCAGCAGGGCCTGTTGCACGCCCTCGCCCGACACGTCGCGGGTGATCGAGGGATTGTCGGACTTGCGGCTGATCTTGTCGACCTCGTCGATGTAGACGATGCCGCGCTGCGCCCGCTCGACGTTGTAATCGGCCGCCTGCAGCAGCTTCAGGATGATGTTCTCGACGTCCTCGCCCACATAGCCCGCCTCGGTCAGGGTCGTGGCGTCGGCCATGGTGAAGGGCACGTCGATGATGCGCGCCAGGGTCTGGGCCAGGTAGGTCTTGCCCGAGCCGGTGGGGCCGACCATCAGGATGTTGGACTTGGCCAGCTCGATGTCGTTGTTCTTCGAAGCGTGGTTCAGCCGCTTGTAGTGATTGTGGACGGCGACCGAGAGCACCTTCTTGGCCTGGTCCTGGCCGATGACGTAGTCGTCCAGCACCTCGCGAATCTCGCGCGGCGTCGGCACCCCGTCCTTCGACTTAACGAAGGCGATCTTGTGCTCCTCGCGGATGATATCCATGCAGAGCTCGACGCACTCGTCGCAGATGAAGACGGTGGGTCCGGCGATGAGCTTGCGCACCTCGTGCTGGCTCTTCCCGCAGAAAGAGCAGTACAGGGTGCTCTTGGTGTCTCCGCTCGCGGCCTTGGTCATTCGTCTTCTCTCACTGCCTGACGGGACCGAGGAAGGGTCCGACGTCGACTCGCGGCGCTCCCGCACCAGAACTCATGCACGATACGCGCCGCAAGTTGTCTAATCCTTGA
>Ga0299912_10000449_pt1 | contig 35722 bp, 35 predicted proteins | sample RVTome_2_FD_207667 | JGI IMG/M metagenome (GOLD analysis project Ga0299912, IMG submission 207667) | Soil microbial communities from uranium-contaminated site in the Upper Colorado River Basin, Wyoming, United States - RVT95D214 (version 2) ... | reverse complement strand
TCATGGCCCGCGTCGCCTACGCCCTCGGCGGCAAGGGCAGCGGCATCGCTTACACGCCGCGCGAGCTGCGGGAATCGCTGAAAAAGGCCTTCACCGCCGCCCCCCAGGTCCTCGTCGAGGAATACCTCGACGGCTGGAAGGAGATCGAGTACGAGGTCGTCCGCGACCGGGCCGACAACTGTGTCACCGTCTGCAACATGGAGAATTTCGATCCGATGGGCATCCACACCGGCGAGAGCATCGTCATCGCCCCGTCCCAGACGCTGACGAACGAGGAGTACCACCGCCTCCGGGCCATCGCCATCAAGACCATCCGCCACCTGGGCGTCGTCGGCGAATGCAACATCCAGTACGCCCTCAACCCGCGCGACGGCGACTACCGCATCATCGAGGTCAACGCCCGCCTGTCGCGGAGCTCGGCCCTGGCCAGCAAGGCCACGGGCTACCCGCTGGCCTTCGTCGCCGCCAAGCTCGCCCTCGGCCATCTCCTGCCCGACCTGCCGAACTCGATCACCAAGGTCACCTCGGCCTGCTTCGAGCCGGCCCTCGACTACCTCGTCGTCAAGATCCCGCGCTGGGACCTCAAGAAATTCGGCCGCGTCTCGAAAAAGATCGGCTCGGAGATGAAGTCCGTCGGCGAGGTCATGGCCGTCGGCAGGTCTTTCGAGGAGGCCATCCAGAAGGCGGCCCGGATGCTCCAGGTCGGTGTGTACGGCCTCGTCGCCAACGAGAACTACTCCTTCCGGAGCCTCGAGAAAGAGCTCCGCCAGCCGACCGACGAGCGTCTCTTCGGCATCGCCGAGGCCCTCAAGAAGGGCCTCACCGTCGACCGCATCCACCAGCTCACCCGGATCGACCGCTGGTTCCTCCACAAGATCAAGTCGGTCGTCGACTGCGAGGTCCGGCTCCGGGGCCGCAAGCTCGGCGACCTGCCGCCGGACCTTCTCCTCGAGGCCAAGCGGAAGGGCTTCTCGGACAAGCAGATCTCGCTCCTCACCGGCTCGACGGAGCTCCGCGTCAGGAAGAGGCGGAAGGAGACCGGCCTCGTCCCGGCCGTGAAACAGATCGATACCCTCGCCGCCGAGTACCCGGCCCAGACGAACTACCTCTACGTGACCTACAACGGCCGCGAGGACGACGTTTCCTTCCGCAACGGCTCCGGCAAGCCGGGCAAGGTCATGGTCCTCGGCTCGGGGTCCTACAGCATCGGCTCCTCGGTCGAGTTCGACTGGTGCTGCGTCAACGCCGCCCTGGCCCTCAAGAAGCTCGGCTACACGACGCTCATGGTCAACTACAACCCGGAAACGGTTTCGACCGACTACGACATCTGCGACCGGCTCTATTTCGACGAGCTCAGCTTCGAGCGGGTCCTCGACATCTACGAAAAGGAGAAACCCCTCGGCGTCCTCCTGTCCATGGGCGGCCAGATCCCGAACAATATCGCCCTGAGGTGCCACCAGGCCGGCGTGCGCGTCCTGGGGACGCCGCCGGGGAGCATCGACCGGGCCGAGAACCGCTTCAAGTTCTCCCGGCTCCTCGACGAGCTCGGCGTCGACCAGCCCGAGTGGCGCGAGCTCCGCAGCGTCCGGGAGGCCAAGGCCTTCGCCCGGACGATCGGCTACCCCGTCCTCATCCGGCCGTCCTACGTCCTGAGCGGGGCGGCCATGAGCATTGTCTTCAACGAGGGCTACCTCGACCGCTACCTCCAGAAGGCCTCCCGGGTCTCGCCCGAGTACCCCGTCGTCATCTCCAAGTTCATCATGAACGCCAAGGAGATCGAGCTCGACGCCGTGGCCGACCGCGGCGAGGTCGTCGCCTCGGCCATCATCGAGCACGTCGAGAACGCCGGCGTCCACTCCGGCGACGCGACCATGGTCCTGCCGCCGCAGAAGCTCTACATCGAGACGATCCGCCGCATCCGCGACATCGGCCGCGAGATCGCCCGGGCCCTCGATATCACCGGCCCCTTCAACATCCAGTTCATCGCCAAGGACAACGCCATCAAGGTCATCGAGTGCAATCTCCGGGCCTCGCGCTCCTTCCCCTTCGTCAGCAAAGTGGCCCGGACGAATTTCGTCGAACTGGCCGTGGCCGCCATCATGGGCCGGCCCGTCCGCAACCGGAAGACGACGCTCGACCTGAACTACGTCGGCGTCAAGGCGCCTCAGTTCTCGTTCTCCCGGCTCAAGGGCGCCGACCCCGTCCTGGGCGTCGAGATGGCCTCGACGGGCGAGGTCGCCTGCCTGGGGGAGGACGTCCACGAGGCCTATCTCAAGGCCATCCTCTCGACCGGGTTCGTCCTGCCGAAGAAGAACATCCTCCTGACGGTCGGCGGCGAGGAATCCAAGCACCGCTTTCTCGGCGCCGCCCAAATCCTGGCCGGGCTGGGCTACAGGATCTTCGCGACCGAACGCACGTCGGCCTACTTCAAGGAGAACGGCGTCCCCAACACGCGCCTGTTCAAGGTCCACGAGCGGAGAGGGCCCAATATCCGCGACTACATCGCCGGCCGCAAGATCGATCTCGTCATCTCCGTCCCCAACCCGGCCAAAAGGGTCGAGTTCAACTCGGCCTACAAGCTGAGGCGCATGGCCGTCGATTTCTCGATCCCCATCCTGACCAACCTCCAGGCCGCCGACCTCTTCGTCCAGGCCCTGGCCGCGAAGAAACCCGCCGACCTCAAGATCAAGCACTGGGCCGAGTACGAATAGGCGATTCTTGACCATTTTTTTACAAAATGTTGACAAATCGCTCCCTGGCCGACTAAAGCTATAAGTGCCCGGTCGATCCGGGCTAGAAGTTCACTTTAGGAGAATACTCATGAAAAAGGTCATCTTGGTTGCTTTGGCGGTGGTTATGCTGGCGGCAGCGGGCGTCCAGCCGGCCCTGGCTCAGGAGAAAAAGACGGATCTCAGCCTCAACTTGGGAGTCCAGACCAACATCTTCCCCGGGACCTCGTTCGATTGGCTCGATCTCACCGTGGACTTTCGCGTCGGCTTCGCTCTCGGCAAATCCTTTGAGATCAGCCCCGAGCTCATGGCCCTGATCGATAGCGATTTCAGTTTTGAGGGTGTCGAGCTCAGCCCCGGTGTCATTCTCAACTATAAGGCCGGCAACTTCTTCGTCGGCGCCGGCGTCATCCTGCCGATCTGGCTCGAGTCGGGGGACTCGGACGTGGGCAATGTGATGCCGAAGATCAACGTCGGCTACAATTTCGGCAAACTCAAGCTGACGGGCTATTTCCTGAGCATAACCGAGTCGGGCGCGGGTTTCCTGAAGTACAACTACATCGGGGCCACGCTCGGCTACAGATTCTGATCTCTAAAAACCTCGGACCGTGAAGTCGGGCGCGCGGGGGCGCCGGTGGCGCGCGCTCCCGTGCGCCCTTTTTAATCATCCCGGGAATGCCCGCCACCCGCTCGGGCGCCGAATCTCGGCCGGCGGGTTCGATCCTTCCCTTCCGTCTTTCGCTTGTCCGCGCGGGCGGAGTCGACTATAATCGTTCCAGGGTGAACCCGCCATGCGCACGAAACGAACCATCCTCCCGATCGTTGTGATCCTCATCCTCGGCGCGGCCCTTTGCGCCGCCGCCCAGGACGCGCCGGTCCGGCTGACGAAGATCAAGGTCACGGCCGAGCAGGCCAACATCAGGGAAAAACCGGACATCGGCAGCGCCATCGTCCAGCAGATCCCCGAGGGCGCCATCCTCGACGCCGATAAAAAAGAAGGCGAATGGTTTTTTGTCCGCTACACGCTCGAGGACGGCGGGGTGATCGGCGGCTACATCCACGAGAGCCTGGTCGAGGTCGTCGAAGAGGGCGGGCCCGTCCGGGAAACGAAGGCGACGGAAAAAGAAGCCCCGCCGAGAGAGCGCGTCTCCCGGCCGATAAGGATAGGGAAGATCAAGCTGCCCGAGCTGAGCACCGGATCCTTTCCGCTTGAGTTCTCTTTCTCCGCGGGCGTCGGCTCGGTCGCCCCGCGGGACCTCAACGACGGGACCCGGGGCTACGCCGACTGGAACGGCGCCGCGCTCGGCATCCCGGCTCCGGGCTCCGCCGATGTCCTGCACCTCGCCTTCCTCGTCGGCTTCGAGCTGTCCTACAGGGCTTCCCCCCGGCTGGTTTTCGGGCTCGGCGCCGACCTTCTTCGCGGCGCCAACCGGGGCGAGCTCGAGTACACGGACCCGCTCATCACGGAGACGCTTGTGACCAAGCCCTCGGCCAGGGCCGTCCCGTTCAAGCTCACCGTCCGCTATCACCCCGGCGCGGGCTTCTACGTCAGGGGAGGCCTGGGCATCTATGCCGTCAAGGCCGGATACCTCTACCGGCTGGAGCGCAACGATACCTGGCAGCAATGGAAGGGGACGGCGACGGGGAGCGGCCTCGGCGCCGAAGCCGCTTTCGGAGGGGACTGGGAGATCGCCCCGAAGACGTCCTTCTTCGTCGAGGCGGGTTTCCGTATTGCCCGCTTCCGGGGGCTGACGGGGAAGAACGTCTACACGAACTCGTCCGGCGAGGTCCAGACGGAGCCGGGCACCCTCTACTTCTTCCACAAGGTCGCCGCCGACGCCAACACGTATCCCCTTCTCTTCGTCAGGGGAAGCGTCCCGGCCGAGGAAGGCGTCTCCAATGCCCGCCGGGCCGACGTCAACCTGTCGGGCACGGCCGTCCGAGCGGGCATCCGCTACCGGTTCTGAGAGGGCGCCGGACCGCCCTCCGGGCCCGGCCTCACATCCTGATCACGCGCAGGAATTTCTCCACGTACTCTTCCGGGAGCCGGCTGTCCTTGGCGCCGTCGAGGACGACCCTTTCATAGTCGGGGTGCGGCTTGCCCGCGGCCCGGCCGGCTCGAACATAGGTCATCGCCCGGTGGACGTTCCCTGCGGCGTCCTTGACCTCGACCTCCTTGCGGTCGTAGCTTCGCGGATACCCTTCGAAGGCGTCCAGGGCCAGCCGGTCCTTCTCCGTTATCTCGTACAGGGCGCCCCAGACGCGCTCCGTCTCAGCCCTGACGATGTTGCCGACGGCGCCGTCCCAGGTCACGGAGAAGCCGTCGTAGACGAAGCGGAAACCCTCGAGGAAGACCGTTTTCAGGAAGCGGCTGGCCGGGCACCACCTCTTCATCTGGATGGAATTCATGTTCGAAGCGTAGGCGAAATAAAGCACGGCTCGCCTCCTCGATGAGCGGGTCTTCCCTTGCCCATGATTATAATGCGTTCTCCGGCCCGGGGCAATAGCCGCGGGCGGCGGCGGAAGAGCTTGACGAACGCCCCGGGCCCGACTATGCTGGTTGCGGAGATCGACATGCCCATCAGCGCCCCTCTTCTCGCCATCCTGGCCTGCCCCCTGTGCAAGGCCGACGTCAAGCTGACCGCCGACGAAAAGGGCCTGAAGTGCGTCTCCTGCCATCGCGTCTACCCCATAAAAGACGACATCCCGGTCATGATCATCGACGAGGCCACGGTCGAACCCGGCCGGGCCGTCAAGCCCTGACCCATGTGCGGCGTCATCGGCATCTGGGGTAACGGCCCCGTGATACGGGACCTCTATCAAGGCCTCCTGGCCATCCAGCACCGCGGCCAGGACTCGGCCGGGGTCATCACCTTCGACGGGCGCTTCCATACGAAAAAGGGCAACGGCCTCGTCCACGACATCTTCACGCCCGAGGCCGTCCAGCATCTCCGTGGCCCGATCGGCGTCGGCCACACGCGCTACCCGACGATCGGCGGCGGCGGCGGCGAGGACGCCCAACCCTTCCAGCTCAACTCGCCTTTCGGCATCATCATGGCCCACAACGGGAACGTGGCCAATTACCGGGAGCTCCGCGACGAGCTGTTCCAACAACACCACCGGCTGCTCAACTCCGACTGCGACCTGGAGATCCTCCTCAACATCTTCGCCGAATCCTTGGCCCACGAGCGGACGAAGAACCTGGCGCCGGAGCACGTCTTTCGGGCCGTCGAGGCCGTGTTCGACAAGGTCCGGGGCAGTTATTCCGTGGTCGCCTACATCGCCGAGCAGGGCCTGGTCGCCTTCCGCGACCCCTACGGCATCAAGCCGCTCGCCTACGGCGTCCGCCGCGACGGGCTCCTCCCCTCCTACGCCGTCGCCTCGGAAACCGTCAGCCTGAACATCATGAACTTCGGCGAAATCAAGGACGTCGAGGCGGGCGAGGTCGTCTTCATCGACAAGAGCCGTACCCTCCATAAAAAGAGGATCCGCCGGGCCTGCGCCGCGCCCTGCCTCTTCGAGTGGGTCTATTTCGCCCGCCCCGATTCCTTCATCGACAAGGTCAACGTCTACAAGTGCCGGGTCAACCTCGGCCGGTCCCTGGCCCAGGAGATCCGCCGGCGCAAGCTGGCCATCGACGTCGTCGTCCCCGTCCCCGACTCGGCCCGCGACGCCGCCATCGAGATCGCCCGCAAGCTCAACCTGAAGTACAGCGAAGCCCTGGTCAAGAACCGCTACATCGGCCGGACCTTCATCATGCCGGCCGCCGACCAGCGGAGAAACTCCGTCCGCCAGAAGCTCAATCCCATCGCCTCGGAGATCCGGGGAAAAAGGGTCCTCCTCGTCGACGACAGCATCGTCCGGGGCAACACGTCCAAAGCCATCATCGAAATGATCCGCGAGTGCGGGGCGAAGAAGGTCTATTTCGCCTCCTACTCGCCGCCCCTCCGCCACCCCTGCGTCTACGGCATCGATATGCAGACAAAGACCGAGTTCGTCGCCCAGGACGCCGACGAGGCCGCCGTGGCCCGCAAGATCGGCGCCGACAAGGTCATCTACCAGTCGCTCGACGCCCTGAAGAAGGCGGTCCGGACCGAGAACCCGAAGATCACGAATTTCTGCGCCGCCTGCTTCGACGGTATCTACCCGACCGGGGACATCACGCCGGACCTGCTCGAGGACATCGAGGCCGACCGCAAGCTCCACCAGGACAGCCAGCTCGAGCTCAACATTTGAGCCGGCCAGCGCGGTCAGAGAGACCGCGTCCGGACCTTCCGCCACCAACTCCGGTTCGAGGCGTACCAGCGCACCGTCCGCTTGAGCCCTTCTTCGAACGGCGTCTCCGGCTCCCAGCCCAGGGCCCGGACGAGGCCCGAATCCATGGCGTAGCGGCGGTCGTGCCCGGGCCGGTCGGGGACGAACTGGATGAGCTCGTGCGGCGCTTCGAGGGCGTCCAGAATGCGCCGGGCGACGTCGATGTTGGCCAGCTCGACCCCTCCCCCGACGTTGTAGACGCTGCCGCTCCGGCCCTTCAAGACGGCCGCTTCGACGGCCCGGCAGTGGTCCTCGACGTAGAGCCAGTCCCGGATGTTCAGCCCGTCCCCGAAGACCGGGATGGTCTTGCCTTCCAGGGCGTTGGTCAGGAAAAACGGGATGAGCTTTTCGGGGAACTGGCAGGGGCCGAAGGTATTGCTCGGGCGGAGGACGATCGTCGGCAGGCCGTAGGTCACGTGGTAGGCCCGGGCGAGATGGTCCCCGGCCGCCTTGCTGGCCGCGTAAGGCGAGGACGGCTGGAGGGGGTCGGACTCGCGGGCGGCACGGCCCGTCCGGCTGCCGTAGACCTCGTCGGTCGAGATGTGGACGAAGAACTCGACGGCCGGGAAGGCCCGCAGGGCGTCGAGGAGGGTATATGTGCCGTGGACGTTGGACAGGATGAACTCGCCGGCATCGTAGATCGACCGGTCGACGTGGGTCTCGGCGGCGAAATGGACGACGCCCTGGACGCGGGCGAAGAGGCTCCGGATGAGGGCCTTGTCCCGGATGTCGCCGAGGACGAACTCGTAGCGCGGGTCGTCCTGGACGTCGCGGAGGTTGTCGAGGTTCCCGGCGTAGGTCAGCTTGTCCAGGTTGACGACCTTCATCTCCTTGTGGCGGCGGAGGGTCATGCGGATGAAATGACTGCCGATGAAGCCCGCCCCGCCCGTCACGAGGATCGTCTTGCCGTCGAGGGACCGTTCGTTGCTCATGGTCGTTCTCCCGAGATCAGAATCCGAATCCCCCCAGGAAATCGAGCGTTTTTCCGATCGCCCCCAGCCCCAGCGACACCCTGATCTGCGTGTCGGGCCGGTCGCGGAAATAGAATACCCGGACATCGACCAGGACATCGACGCACTGGTAATGGTAGGTCACCTGGGCGCCGGTGTAGAGGAGCCGCCGTTCCTTGATATTGTAGTCGGCCTCGAGCTGGAGGTCGAGCGCGAGGCCGGGCAGTCTCAGCCCGCCGAAAGCGCCGACCTGGTCGCGGTTATAGAGCGCGATGAGCGCGGGATCGACCCCGGTGACCCAGGAGTTCCGGCTCGAGAACCAGCTCATGGTCAGGAAATTCCCGTCCGCCTTGGCCCCGGCCGTAGCGCTGAGCCTCAGGCTCGACAAGTTCCTGTAATAAGGGTTATAGGCGGCCGAAGCGTCGAAGCTGAACTTGGCCTGCGGGTAGAACCGGAGCGTCCCGGTGATCTCCGAGAATCGGGGCGGCTTGCCGTCGACCGGGAACAGGGACAGGGGGCCGTCCTCGGGGGAAAAGTAGACTGTCTGCCCGAGGCCCAGGGAAAAAGCTTCGACCGCCCGATCCCCGGACTTGAAGAGGAACCGGCTGACGACGCCGTAGCTCATCTGGTGGTAGCGGAAGAAGCCGTAGGAGGTCACGATCCGGTCGGACCGGCGGGTCGGGCTATCATAGGAATAATTGACGTACGGCTCGACGATGTTCTTGAGCCGGGCCTGGCCGTCCCGGCCGTAGAAGATCCTGTAAAGAACGGGCCCGACGACCTCGATCCCGGCAACCAGGTTCCGGGTGAACAGCGGTTCGTCGACGATCCCGCCGGACTCCGGGTCGAGGCTCTGGCCGTAATAAAAGAGGTTCGCCGTGACCGAGGTCGTCGCGGTGAGCCAGGGGATCGAGGAGAACGGCAGGCTCAGCGTCGGGCTGACGGCGAGGCGTGTCGAGCGGCGCTCCGTGCCGGACTCATACTGCGATTTCCAGCCGTACCGCCAGCGGGTGAAGGACGTCGCCAGGGAGAAATAGAGCGGGGCAAAGAGCTTCGTCTTGAAGACGTTGAAGTTGATCTGGGGCATTGAGGTCGTGACGTTGGCGTCGTCGAGCTGGGAGAAATAGGTCTCGAAGCGCGACGCCCGGGCGCTCAGGTTGAACCGGCGCCACGAACGGGTTAGGTAGACCTGGGAGGTGCGGTTGTAGACCAGGGCCCGCTGGAAATTGTTATCGAACTCCCGGAGGAAGCTGTAGGAGGTCTGATAGTCGACGTTGGCGGCGAGAGTGAAGCCGAAGGGCAGGGCCTGGGTGTGGTTGAGACGGACGATGGACGAGTTCCCCGGCTTCCCCCCCTGGGCATCCCTCTTGTAGACGAAATAATAGAGGTTGAGGTCGCCGCGCGTCCCGCCCGGAAAGAGATATCGGTATTCGAGGCCCGCGCCGGTGCCGCGCGAGAGATAGAAATCGACGCCGACCGTGGCGTCCATGTTCGGGGCGATGGCCCAGTAGAAGCTTTGGGAAACGGCCAATCCCTTCGCGCCGCCGAAGCCGATCCGGGGCAGAAGGAAGCCCGTGGCCCGCTCCTTCAGGGGATAGCGCAAGTAAGGCAGGTAGAAGACGGGAACGCTTTTGACCCGGACGACGGCGTCCCACATCTCCAGGTATTCGTCCTTCTTCAGGTTGGCCCGGGAGAGGCCGAAGCTCCAGCGCGGGTTGGGCTGGGTGCAGGCCGTAACCCGGGCGTTTTTCAGGCTATAGAGGTCCGCCTGCCGCCGCTCGAGCGTCTCCGCCTCGAACAGGATCGAAGGCGGGATCATGCCGGAGGCGTTCTCGATCGTCCCCCGGCCGGTTTCGAGGTTGAAGAGGACGCGTTCGGCGCGGATGACCTCGCCGCCCGCCTGGGCGACGACGTTGCCCTCGGCCAGGACGTCCTTCGTTTCGACGTTGTACTCGACCCGGTCGGCGAGGAGGAGGAGCTCCCGGTAATGGATCTCGACGTCGCCCGAAGCGAAGACGCGGTCTTTCGTCCGCTCCTGGTTCCGGGCCAGGATCCTGACCTCGGCCGGACCACCGGGGTCCGTTTGAACGGCAGGGGAAGGCCGGGCGGGGGGTTGCGAAAAGAGAGCGGCCGGGACGATCGAGGCGGCCAGGCAGAACCCGAGGAGCCGACGCGGGAAAATCGGGCGGGAGGGACAAGAATCCATCGCTTGATATTTAGCACACCGACCTGGGAGAAGCAACCGGCGCCCGTCAGGCCTCGGGCGGCTCATCCTTCATCTGTTTCTTCAGGGCCCGTAAAAGGCTGAGCAGGCCGGAGACGATGCCGAGCACGGTGAAGATGAGAAGGAGCCAGGGCGCTGTGCCGAGCCAGCGGTCGAGAAAGTAGCCGAAAAAGAGCCCGATGGCGATCGAGGACGGCAGGATGAGGCCGAGCGAGCTCAGCTCGGCCAGCCGCCGCAAATCAGGCCGCCGGGACTTGCCGTTCATCGGGCCGGGGTCTGACCGTCGCCGCCGGCCGCCGGTTCGAAGCTCCCGGACTTCGCCGCCCAGGCCCCGCCTTCATTGACGAGGGCGTTCCAGCCGAAACCGAACCCGAAAGCCAGGCAGAAGAGCTTGAACAGCTCCTCGAATCCCTGCCCGGCGACGCCGGCCTCGAACCGAGGGAAGACGGTCAGGGCCAGGATGAGGCCGATGGCCGCGGAGGCCAGGGCCGAATAGACGTAGCGACTGCTGAAGCCGCGGACTTTTCCTTCCTTCACTTTCCGCAGCCAGGGGATAAGGGTCCGGGCCATGATGCCCAGAAGTAAGCCGAAAAACTTGACCAGGAATTCCGTGGACATGGCGTCTTGCCTCCCGGGGATTGTCGCTCGTTCCCGGCCCTATTCTCAGAGAAGCGCCGGGGGTTGTCAAGAAAAGCGGGGAAAGTGTTATACTACCGCTGACATGGAGCCCGACAAGCCCGATGCCCTCGAGGAACGCATCCTCCGGCGGATCCCCATCGAGATCTTGGCCCTTTCGGCCGTGCTGGCCCTGCCAGCCGCCCTCCTGTTCGATCCCCTGACCGGGCTTTTCTTCGTCGCCGGAGGGGGCTTTTCGGCCCTCGGCTTCGCCTGGCTCAAGCAATCCCTGACCCGTTTCCTCGCCAGGGACAGGAAGGGCGCCCTGCGCTCCGGGATCGTCCTCTATGTCCTCCGCCTCGTGTTGATTTGCGCCGTCTTTTTCCTTATAATCCTCCTCTATCCGAAGAAGCTCATCGCCTTCGTCGCGGGCTTCTCCACGGTCGTCCCGGTGTCCCTGGCCGAAGGCGTCCGGGCGCTTCTTCTCTTGAGAACATGGAAGGATTAGAGCACAGCCTCTGGATCGTCGACGCCTTCAACCGCGTCTTCGGCCCGCCTATCGCCGCGATCCTCGGACTGGCCGGGATCGAGGTCTCCGATCCGCTCCACGTCGTGCCCGACTACCTGGTCATGGCCCTGGTCGTGGCCGTCACTCTGGCCGTCGTCCTGGGCCTTCTCTCGCGCCGCCTGACCCTCGTCCCCGGCGGCCGGCAGAGCGTCGTCGAGATGATCGTCCAGCTCTTCGAGGGCCTGGTCGTCGATACCGTCGGCCCGGAGGGCCGGAAGTACCTGCCCGTCATCGGGACGGTGGGGCTTTTCGTCTTCGGCTGCAACATGATCGGCCTCTTCCCCGGCTTCATGTCGCCGACGAGCAAGCTCAACGTCACCCTCGGCTGCGCCCTCGTCGTCTTCTTCTACTACCACGCCCAGGGCGTCAGGGCCCAGGGCCTCAAGTACTTCAAGCACTTCATGGGCCCCATCCCGGCCCTGGCCCCGCTGATGATCCCGATCGAGGTCATCAGCCACTTCTCGCGGCCGGTCTCCCTGTCCATGCGGCTATTCGGCAACATCTTCGCCGAAGAGCTGCTCATCGTCATCATGGCCTCGATCATCCCCTTTCTCCTGCCCCTGCCGTTCATGGCCGTGGCCATCTTCACCTCGATCATCCAGTCGTTCGTCTTCGTCCTCTTGTCCTGCATCTACATCGCGGGCGCCGTCGCCCATGAAGAAGAGCACTCAACCTAAAGGAGTTCCGCCATGTCCAAGAAACTCAAAGCCTTGAGCCTGATGTTTTTCGGGGTCGCCCTGATGGCCCTGCCTCTGCTGGCCCAGGAAGCCTCGCAGGCCGCGGAGCCCGGCAAGGCCCACGCAGACCTGTTCAAGCTGTCGCTCATCGTCGGCGCGGGCATCATTACCCTGTCCGTCGCCGCCGGCGCCTTCTGCCAGGCCAAAGCCATCAGCAGCGCCTGCGAGGGGATCTCCCGGAATCCGGCCGGCGCCCCGCACATCCGCTTCCTGCTCGTCTTCGGGCTCGTCCTCATCGAGACCCTGGTCATTTACGCCCTGCTCATCACCATCATCATCCTCATGGTCCAGTGGGGGAACTACGTGATAAAGGCCTAGCGGCCGAGGCCCCTCCGGACCACGGAGCGCATGGCACGTCCGACGCTTCAGCTCATCGCCGCGTCCTTCAAGCGGTTCAACGGGGACAAGTGTTGGACTTCGGCCATCGTCGTCTCTTATTTCTCGCTCCTCTGCAGCGTCCCCCTGATCGCCCTGTTCTTCGCCGTGGCGGCGCGGTTCCTGGGCGACACGGAGATGGCCCTGCGCAGTCTCAACATCTTCACCGACGATTTCTTCGCCCGGCTCGACCCGGGCTTTTTCAAGAGCCTCGGCGACCTGTCCGGCGCCGTCGGCCAGCTCGGCTTGTTCGGCGTCGTCGGCTCGCTCGTCTCGGCCAGCTTCCTCTTCTCGAGCCTCATCGCGGCGATCAATCAAGTCTTCCACACGAAGTATCACAAATCCTTCTTCTACAACAGGCTCATGGAATTCCTGCTCATGTTCGTCGTCGGCATCTTCATGCTCTTCTCGCTGGCCATGACGGCCATCTGGACCGCCATCGGCCGGACCCTCCAGGAAAGCGAGCTCGTCCGGACCGGACTCAACCCCGGAGCGCTCGCCGTCATCAACAACGCCTTCCTGAAGTACGTCATCCCCTACGCCCTGACCTTCCTGATGTTCTTCATCCTTTACAAGTTCATCCCCGAGGTCAAGGTCCACACGCGCGCCGGGCTCATTCCCGCGGCCATCGCCGCCCTGCTCTTCGAGGTTTTCAAGAGATTGTTCGCCTTCTACGTCGTCCACTTCTCGGCGGTCGGCATCGTCCTGCACAAGCTCCTCCAGGGCACGCTGACCTCGATCATCTTCTTCCTGCTCTGGATCTCCGCCTCGATGCTCATCCTGCTCTGGGGGGCGGAGTTGGCGGCCGTGCTCAACGAGAAGTATGACGCCGCGGTGCCGGCCAAGACGCCGGCCGCGGCCAAGTCGCCACCGGCCCTGTAGACCGGGGGGGGCCATGGCCGGATCAGAGATGTTTGGCGATGAGGTCGACGAGCTTGCTCTTGGCCAGGGCCCCGACGACCTTCTCCTTGACCTGGCCGCCCTTGAACAGGATCATGGTCGGGATGGCCATGATGCCGTAGGTCTGGGGGGTCTGGCCGTTCTCGTCGACGTTCATCTTGACCACCTTGAGCTTGCCTATGTGCGACTCGGCGATCTCGTCGACAACGGGGGCGATCATGTGGCAGGGGCCGCACCAGGGGGCCCAGAAATCCACGAGCACGGGAAGGTCGGACTTGAGGACCTCGGCGTCGAAGGTGGCGTCGGAACCGGCGATAATAGCGTCGGACATGTTCGTCTCCTGTGATTGTGGTTCGATAGCGGAAAGGCGTATTCCATCATAGCGGCGCGCCGCCGCCTTGTCAAACGGCCGCGCCGGTCACTCCGCCCAGCCGAGCTTCTCCTTGACCAGGTCGTAGTAATTGCGGCGGGGCGAGGTCACGAGATGGAGCTCGAACGGGGCCTTACGGATCTCGACCGTGTCGTCGCGGACGAGGGCGCCGCCCCGCTGGCCGTCGAGAGTCAGGTGGACTTCCTCCCCTCCCGTCAGGAGCCGGACGCCGACCGTCGATGTCGACGGCACGGCCAGAGGCCGGAAGGAAAGCGTGTGCGGACAAATGGGCGTCAGGACGATGGCCGGGACGAGGGGGTGGAGGATCGGCCCGCCGGCCGAGAGCGAATAGGCGGTCGAGCCGGTCGGCGTCGAGATGATGAGGCCGTCGGCCTTGAGCGTCGCCACCTCCTTACCGTCGATGCCGATGGCCAGCTCGATCATCCGGGCCACCGCGCCCTTGGTGACGACGACGTCGTTCAAGCAGAAGGACGCTGCGCCCCGGGTCTTGGCTTCGAGGAGCCAGCGTGGGCTGATGAGGCTCGCGTCCCCCGCGAGGAAGCGGTCGAGCGTGAGCGTCGCTTCGCGGACCGGGATCTCGGTCAAGAAGCCCAACCGGCCCAGGTTGACGCCCATGACGGGCACGCCCGCCTGGGCCGCGTGGTGGGCGACGCTGAGAAGGGTGCCGTCGCCGCCGAGGACAACGACGAGGTCCGAGGCGGCCGCGACATCCGCACGCTGCAATCCGCCGGGCCGTCCGAGCTTGCGGGCGGCGACGTCCTCGAGGACGCAGGCGATGCCCCGGCCCTCGAAATACCCGACAAGGTCCTTCAGAATGCTCTCCACGGACGGCGCGTGGGGCTTGATGACGAGGCCGGCTTTACGAACGTTATTCATGGCTGACCGCCTCCTTGATCCAAGCTGGGAAGGAGTCCGCGTTGAGGTCCGGGCTCCCCCCGATCCACCAAACGAAGAATTCGACGTTCCCTTTCTGGCCGCGCGTCGAACACCGGATGAGCCCGGCCGGGCCGAATCCGAGCTCCCGGGCCCCGCCCAGGACCCGGGTCAGGACTTCGGCGTGGACCGCCGCGTTCCGGACGACACCTTTCTTGCCGACGTCCTTCGGCCCGGCCTCGAACTGCGGCTTGATGAGGGAAACGATGGTCCACGCGCCGGGGATGGCCTTGAGAGCAGGCAGGATCTTGAGGACGGAGATGAACGAAACGTCCATGGTGACGATGTCCGGGGGGCCGGGCAGATCTTCCGGCACGAGGCCGCGGGCGTTCTTTTCGATGGCCACCACCCGCGGGTCCCGGCCGAGCCCCCAATCGAGCTGTTTGGTGTCCACGTCCACGGCGTAAACCCTTACCGCTCCGCGTTTTAGCAGGCAATCGACGAATCCTCCGGTCGACGCGCCGATGTCGAGCGCGACCAGTCCTCGGACGTCGATGCCGAAACGGTCGAGGGCCTCTTCGAGCTTGAGCCCGCCGCGGCTGACGAAGGGGAGAGGGCTCGCGACCTCGAGCGCGGCCTCCTCGTCGACGAGCTGGCCGGGCTTGAGGATGGGACGGCCCGCGCTCGTTACGAGCCCGGCCATGATCAAGGCCTGGGCCTTTTCGCGGCTCGGCGCGAGGGCCCGCCCGACGAGCAGTTTATCCGCGCGTTCTTTCATCACCGCCGCAGGAGAGGGGCGTCTGGTAAAAGTCCTTGATCTGACGGACAAGGCCGGGAACATCGAGGCCGACCATGGTCCGGATCTCATCGGACTTGCCCAGGGGATAGGCGCCGATGGGAAGCCCGAGCGACTTGAAGCGGATGCCGAAGCGCTCTTCCTTGTCGAGAAGCTCGCGCACGGCGCTCCCGGCGCCGCCGTCGACGATGCCCTCCTCGAGCGTGATCACCGTGCCCCCCGGTTGGGCGAACCGCAGGATCATATCCCGGTCGAGGGGCTTGGCGAAGCGGGCGTTGACCACGGCCAGGGAGATGTCGTCCTTCTCAAGTTCCCGGGCGGCTTCGAGCGCCGGGGCGACCATGTTGCCGAAGGCAAAGAGGAGGTCACGGCCGTCCTTGACGAGCTCGCTCCGGCCGGGCGGGAGGACTTGGAGCGTCTCGTCCATGGGGACGCCCAGGCCCTTGGCCTTGGGGAAGCGCACCGAGACCGGGTGGCCGTAGGCGAGCGCCGACCAGAGCATGTGCTGGAGCTCGTTCTCGTCCTTGGGGGCCATGACGATCATGTTGGGCATGTGCCGGAGATAGGCGATGTCGTTTACTCCCTGGTGGGTGGGGCCGTCGTCGGGGACGATGCCGGCCCGGTCGAGGACGAAGACGACGGGGAGGTCCATCAGGCAGACGTCGTGATAGACTTGGTCGTAGGCCCTCTGAAGGAAAGTCGAGTAGATGGCCACGACCGGTTTGAAGCCCGATACGGCCAGGCCCGAGGCGAAGGTCACGGCGTGCTGTTCGGCGATGCCGACGTCGAAAAAGCGCCCGGGGAGCTTCTCGGAGAACTCCTTGAGGCCGGTGCCCTCGCCCATGGCCGCGGTGATGGCCAGCACCTTCTCGTCCTTCTTCGCGATCTTGATCATCGCGGCCCCGAAAACGCTGGAGAACGAGGGGCCCCATTCGCGCTTCAACGGTTCGCCCGTCGAGACCTGGAACGGTCCGGCGCCGTGGAATTTCTCCGGGTGCGTCCGGGCCGGCTCGTAACCTTTGCCCTTCTGCGTCACGCACTGAATGAGGATCGGCCCGTCGTACGTCTTGGCCGTCTCGAAGGCCTCGACGAGCGACTGGATGTTGTGGCCGTGCACCGGGCCGATGTAGCGGATGCCGAGCTCTTTGAAGACGAGCCCGGGGAAGAGCGTTTTCTTGACCAGCTCCTCCAGGGCGCGGCCGGCCTTGATCACCGGCCAGCCGAGCTGGGGCACCCTCTTGAGGAGGGACTTGGCCTGGTCCTTTATCTGGATATATCGTTGACCGGAAACGAGATAGGAGAAGTACTTCGACCAGGCCCCGACGTTGATCGAGATGGACATCTCGTTGAAGTTGAGGACGATGATCAGGCGCTCGCGGAGGTGGCCGATCTGGTTGAGCGCTTCGAGGGCGACGCCGCCCGTCAGGCTGCCGTCGCCGACGACGGCGATGACGTGGTGTTTCTCCCCGGCCTTGTCCCGGGCGACGGCCATGCCCAGGGCGGCCGAGAGGGCCGTCGACGCATGGCCGGTGTTGAAGGCGTCGTGCTCGCTCTCCTCGCGGCAGGGAAAACCGAGGATGCCGCCGCAGCGCCGCAGGCCGCCGAAGCGGTCCTTCCGGCCGGTCAGGATCTTGTGCGTGTAACACTGGTGGCCGACGTCCCAGACGATCTTGTCGCGGGGGGAATCGAAGACCTTATGGAGGGCCAGGGTCAGCTCGACAACACCGAGGTTCGATCCGAGATGGCCGCCGTTCTTCGCCACCGTCTCCAGGATGAGGGCCCGTATCTCCATGGCCAGGATCGAGAGCTCCTCCTCGGTCAGCTTCCGGAGGTCAGCCGGCTCGCGGATGGAGTCGAGGATCCTAGCCATGTTCGTTCTGCTCGGATCAGGCGGCGCCGCCGCCCTCTTCCGTCCCGTCGTCCTCGGCCTCGAAGTCCTCGGCCTTCAGATTCCCCTTCTCGTCTTTGAGCAGGATCTCGACCTTGCGCTCGGCCTTGTCCAGCTCGCCACGGAGGAAACGGGACATCTTGATCCCTTTCTCGAACAGCGCCAGCGATTCGTTGAGGGAGATCCCGCCCTTTTCGAGTTTGGCCACGATCTGCTCGAGCTCGGCCAGGGCCTTTTCGAACGTCAGGTTGGTCATGAGCCCTCCTTGAGGAATCGGGATTCGAGGAGCTTTTTCCGGTCGACGGACTCCACCCGGGCGCTGAACTCGCCCTTGAAGAACGAGACCGCGACGGTCTCGCCCGCGGCGATGTCCTCGATCCGGTTGGCCAGGCGCAGGCCGCCTTCTTTCCAGACGAGCGTGTAGCCTTTTTTGAGAACCCCGAGCGGGCTCAAGGCGTTGAGCGCGGCCGCGAGGCGCTCCCAGGCCGCCCGGTGCTCACCGACCGTCCGTACGAGGACGTTCCCGAGCTTTTCAGCGGCGAGCAGGGCCGCGCCCTTGTGCTCGGCGATGGCCTGGCGATCGGCGCGGAGGACGTTTTTCCCCCGCGTTTCGAGATCGTCCACCCGCCGGCCGAGATTGGCCAGCCTGACCTGGAAATTCTGGAAGATGCGGCGCTGGGCGAGGTTGGTCACATCGCTCCGTTTGTCCTGGATCGCGTAGCGCAGGAGCTCACCGAGTCGATGGGCGTACTGCGTGATCTTTTCGACGAACTGTTCCTCCGTCGCTATGACCATCTCCGCGGCCGCCGACGGGGTCGAGGCCCGGACGTCGGCGACGAAGTCGGCGATGGTCACGTCGACCTCATGGCCGACGGCGGAGATGACGGGGACGGGCGAACGGGCGATGGCCCGGGCCACGGGCTCCTCGTTGAAGGCCCAGAGGTCCTCGATCGAGCCGCCGCCGCGTCCGACGATGAGGACGTCGATCCCCGGCCACGCCCCGAGCGCATCGATGCCCTCGACGATCTCGCCGGCCGCGCCCTCGCCCTGGACCCGGGCCGGGTAGATGACGACGTGGAGCTTGGCATAGCGGCGTTCGAGGACCCTGAGAATGTCGCGGATGGCCGCGCCCGTGGGCGAGGTGACGACCCCGATCGTCCGGGGCCGAAGGGGAAGCTTCCTCTTGCGCTTCTCGTCGAACAAGCCCTCGGCCTTGAGTCTTTCCTTGAGCTGTTCGAAGGCGAGCTGCAAGGCGCCCTTGCCCTTGGGCTCGGCGAGGTCGACGTAGAGCTGATAGTCGCCGCGGGGCTCGTAGACGCTGATCTTCCCCCGGCAGATGACCTTGAGGCCGTCCTTCAGGTCGAAGGCGACCTTTCGGACCGTGCTCTGCCACATGACGGCCTTGATGACGCTCTTCTCGTCCTTGAGGCTGAAGAAGACGTGCCCGGATGCGGCCTTTTTATAGCCCGAAACCTCGCCCTCGACCCAGACCTGGGGGAAGGCGACTTCGAGGGCCGTCTTGACGATCTCGGTGACCTGCGAGACCGTGTAAACATGGTCCCGCTTCACCAGGCCTTCATTCTTCGTGGCCATCCTCCGCCAGAACCTCTCTCGTGATCGACAGGGCTTTCCCCGTATCGACGTCGACGGCGATGAAGACGCAGGACAGGAACAGGCCGTCGCGCGACGGTTCGAAGCGCTGCGGCCGCGAGGTCAGGAACCGCTTGAGCGCCTGCTCGCGGGCGATGCCGATCACGGCGTTGCGGCCGCCGGCCATGCCGGCGTCGGTGATGTAGGCCGTGCCCTTGGGCAGGATCCTTTCGTCCGAGGTCGGGACGTGGGTGTGGGTCCCGATGACGGCCGAGACCCGGCCGTCGAGGTACCAGCCGATGGCCTGCTTCTCCGAGGTCGCCTCGGCGTGGAAATCGACGAGGATGATGGGGGTCACGGCAGCCAGGGCGGCGACCTCCTCGTCGGCCCGCTTGAACGGGCAGTCCAGGGGCTCCATGAACACCCGCCCCTGGAGGTTGAGAACGGCCGCCTTGATCCCGTCGGCCGTCTGGAACACGTACGAGTGGCGGCCGGGATTGACGGACGGATAGTTGGCCGGCCGGAGGAGCCGCGGCTCCTTTTCAAGGTAGGGCAGGGCCTCCTTCTTGTCCCAGATGTGGTTGCCCGACGTCAGGACGTCGACGTGCATGAAAAGGTCTTTCCCGATCTCCTCGGTGATGCCGCTGCCCCCGGCCGCGTTCTCGCCGTTGGCGACGATCATGGCCGGCGCGTATTTCTTGACGAGGCCCGGCAGGAACTTGTCCATGGCCCGCCGGCCCGTCCGGCCGACGATGTCGCCGAGGAAAAGGATGCCGAACTCAGCGGGCATACTCGACCGCTCTCATCTCTCGGATGACGGTGACCTTGATCTGGCCGGGGTAGTCGAGCTCGTTCTTGATCTTCGTCGCGACCTCCTTGGCCAGGAGGGCGGCCTTGTCGTCCGAGATCTTCAGGCTCTCGACGATGATACGGATCTCCCGGCCGGCCTGCAGGGCGAAGGCCTTGGAGACGCCTTCGAACGACGCGGCGATCTCCTCGAGCTTCTCCAGCCGCTGGATATAGGTCTCGAGGAGCTCGCGCCGGGCGCCGGGCCGGGCGGCCGAGAGCGTGTCGGCGGCCTGGACGAGGACGGCCTCGATCGAGGGGAAGTCGATGTCGCGGTGGTGCGAGGCGATGGCCTGGACGACCTTCTCCGACTCGCCGTACTTCTTGGCCAGCTCGACGCCGAGCTCGGTGTGCGTCCCTTCCGTGTCCCTGTCGACGGCCTTGCCGATGTCGTGGAGGAGGCCGGCCCGCAGGGCGACGTTCGTGTCGAGGCCGATCTCCCGGGCCATCATGGCCGCGAGCATGGCCACTTCCTTCGTGTGCTGGAGGACGTTCTGGCCGTAGCTCGTCCGGTACTTGAGCTTGCCCAGGAGCTTGATCAGCTCGGGATGGATGTCGCGGACCTTGAGCTCCAGGACGGCCGACTCGCCTTCCTGCTTGATCTTCTGCTCGAGGTCGTTCTTGACCGACTCGACGATGTCCTCGATGCGGGCCGGGTGAATGCGGCCGTCGGTGACGAGCTTCTGGATGGATAGGCGGGCGAGCTCCCGGCGGATGGGGTCGAAGCTCGACAGGATGACCGCCTCGGGCGTGTCGTCGACGATGATGTCGACGCCCGTGGCCATCTCCAGGGCCCGGATGTTCCGGCCCTCGCGGCCGATGATCCGCCCCTTCATGTCGTCCGAGGGCAGGTCGACGACAGAGACCGTGGTTTCGACGACGTGCTCGGCGGCCGAGCGCTGGATGGCGCTGGACATGATCTCCCGGGCCGACGAGGCGGCTTTCTCCCGGGCCTCTTCCTCGATCCGCCGGACGGTGGCGATGGCCTCGAGCTTGGCCTCTTCCTCGATCTTCTTGATCAGCATGGCCTTGGCCTCTTCCTGGGTCATGCCGGAGACCCGCTCGAGCTCCTCCATGCCCTTCTTGAGGGCCTCGGCGATCTTCGCTTCCTCGATCTCGAGGTCCTTTTCCTTCTGGGCCTGACGGCGTTCCTTCTGCGAAAAATCACGTTCTTTCCGCTCGATCGACTGGAACCTCCGCTCCAGGTTCTCCTCCTTGCTGAGAAGCCGGCGCTCGGTCTCGTTGATCTTGCGCTGTTTCTCCCGGTTATGGGCCTCGAACTCGTTCAGGCGGGCGAGGTCCTTCTCGCGGGCCTCGATGGCCGCTTCCCGCTTGATCTTCTCCCCCTCCTCCCGGGCTTTCCCGAGGATCGCCCGGGCTTCCTCCTCGGCTTCGGCGGCCCGGCGGCTGCCCTCCTTGCGCTTGAGCAGGAGAACGGCGACCGCCCCGAGGAGAATGACGATAACGGCGATGCCGGCGTAAGTGATCGCGTTCATGGGATAACCTCCTCATCTATTCGAATGAGGAGACGCGAGGGAAAGAACGGAGGCGTCAGTTGCCCGTGCCGGGGTCGGCCCGGCCGGCGAGCCGGCCGCGCGGGGCCGACCCGTCACAACGGGGATTTATCGGCGTTCGTTTATGTATTTTCATCTGCGAAGAGATGAACCTCCAAACTTTCGATCTCCGTCTCCATGTGGCCAAGGGCCTCGTTGAGTTGATCGAGCTTCTTCTGGCTCAGGAACAGCTCGTCCGCGATGTTCAGGGCCGCCAGGACGGCGATCTTGGTCGTGTCCGCGGACTTGGACTTCACAGCCACTTCGTGCATCTTCTGATCAACGAGCGAGGTCAAGTGGCCTATATATTTCTCATCCTCTTCTCCTTTGACTCGGATCTTGTAGCGTTGCCCGAAGATTTCGATCTCGAGGATCTTTTCGGTCATAAGCCCAGCTGATCGATCTGCCCGATGATGGCTTCGATCTTCCCCTTGAGGAGCTCCCTCTCGCCCTCGAACTTCTTCATCTCCTCGTCCATGCGGGCGATCTTGCGGGTGCCTTCCTCGAATTCCTTCTTTTCCGTCCGGAACTCCTTGAGCTGCTGCCTCAGCTTCTCGTTCTCGGTCGTTAGCTTGTGGATGTGATCGACGACCTGTCCGATCTTCCCTTCCAGTATTTTAATTCGCTCAAGTTCGGATGTCAATTTTCCCCTCCCTCAGTTGGATATTCAGCGCGGATCTCAGGTGGCCGATGATCTCCAGTTCGACGCGGTCCACTTCCTCGGCCACGAGCGTCCTCTGGGGATGCCGGAAGCGGAAACGGATGGTCAGGCTGACCTTGTCCGCGGGGACGGACGGGCCCGAGAACCGGTCGCGGAGCTCGAACCCTTCGAGCAGCGGCTGGTTCATCTTGCCCAGGACCCGGGCCACTTCCCCGTAGGCGACGGCCCGATCCAGGAGGAACGACAGGTCGCGGACGACCCCCGGGAGCTTCGGGACAGGCGCGTATTGGAACGGCCGCGGTGTCTTCTCGAACAGGGCCGAAAGGTCGACCTCGGCGGCGAAGACCGTCCGGTCGACCGACGAAACGGCGGCGAAGGACCGGCGCAGGGCGCCGAGCCGGCCGACCTCCTGGCCCTTGTAGAGAAGCGCCAGCGCCAGGCCCGGTTCGAAATAGGGGTGGTCCCTCCCCTCGAAGACGGCCGGCTCGAAGCGGAGAGCCTCTGCGAGGGCCTCGAGGGCTCCCTTGAGGACGTAGAAATCCGTCTCCGCGGCGGCCGCCGCCCAACCCGCCCCGGGCAGGAGCCCCGTCGAGAGCAGGCCGAGGTGGAGGTCTTCCCGGGGCTTATCGTCCTCCCAGTAATAGACGTTCCCCATCTCGAAGACGTGGACGCCTTCGAGCCCCCGGTTGAGGTTCCAGGCCGCGTTCTCGAGGAGGCCGGGGAGAAGCGTCGTGCGCAGGACCGAGGCCCGGTTCGAAATGGGGTTCTGGACGGCGACCGGAGCCCGGCCGCTCGCCGCCGCCGCCTCCCTCTCCGGGTCGGCGAAGCTCCAGTTGATGACCTCGTCGAGGCCCTGGCCGAGCAGGGTCTGGCGGATCCGGGCCAGCCAATCCCGTTTCCTGTTTATACTCAGGTCGAACGAGTCGACCGGCGTGAATTCCGAGGGGATCCGGTCGTAGCCGTAGAAGCGGGCGACCTCTTCGACGAGGTCCGCTTCCCGCGAGATGTCCACCCGGAAGGTCGGGACCTCCACCCGCCAGGCGCCCCTGTGCGCGTCCTCGACGCGGAAGCCCAGCCGCCCCAGGACCTCGACGACGAAGCTCTCGGGGATTTCGACGCCGAGCAGTTCGGCGATCCGCCGCAGGCGGAGGCGAACCGATCGGGGTTTCGGCGGCTTGGGGTAGCGGTCGATGAGGCCCCTTGAGGCCCGGCCGCCCATCTGCGTAAGCAGGGACGCGGCCATCAGCGCGGCCTGCGGCGCGAACCCGATGTCCGCCCCCCGCTCGAAGCGGTAGGAGGCGTCGGTCGAGAGGCCGAGCATCTTCCCCGTCTTGCGGATGGAGACCGGGTCGAAATTGGCGCTCTCGATAAAGACGTCCCGGGTCGCCTCGGTGATGCCGGACGCCCGGCCGCCGATGACGCCGGCCAGGGCCACCGGCCGGGACTCGTCGGCGATGACGAGCATGCCGGCCGTGAGCTCGAGCGTCCGTCCGTCGAGGTCGACGAGCGTCTCGCCCCTTTTCGCCTTGCGGACGACGATCCGGCCGCCGCCGATCCGGCCGAAATCGAAGGTGTGGATGGGCTGGGCCGTGGCGAAGAGGACGTAGTTCGAGACGTCGACAATGTTGTTGATCGGCCGCAGGCCCATGGCCTCGATCCGGCGCCTCAGCCAATCGGGCGACGGGCCGACCGGGACGCCCCGGACGACGAGGCCGCAGTAGCGAGGGCAGAGCGACTCGTTCAAGATCTGGACGTCGGCGATCTCCATCGTGGCTTCGGGGAGCTCCGCGAGCGGCCAGCTCTTCTCGAGGAGCGGGAGCCCGAGCATGGCCCCGATCTCACGGGCGACGCCGAGGTGGCCGAGCGTGTCCGGCCGGTTGGCGTAGGTCTCGAGGTCGAGGACCGCGTCCCCGTCCCTGTCCTCGACCGTGCCGGCGACGAGGCCGATCATGGTCAGCCGCTCGAGGAGCTCCGGCCGGGGCAGGTCCACCCGGACGAACTCGCGGATCCAATCCAGGCTGATCTTCATTTCGTCCCGAATTGCCTGAGGAACCGCAGGTCGTTCTCGTAAAAAAAGCGCATCTCGGGGATGCCGAAGGCGAACATGGCCGTCCGGTCGATGCCCAGCCCGAAAGCCCAGCCGGAATACCTCTCCGGATCGATGTTGACGTTCTTGAGGACCTGGGGGTCGACCATGCCCGAGCCGAGGATCTCCTTCCAGCCCGTCCCGCCGCAGACTCGGCAGGACTTGTCCCGGCCCTCGCAGACGATGCACTCGATGTCGACCTCGGCCGAGGGCTCGGTGAAGGGAAAGAAGCTCGGCCGGAAGCGGACCTTGATCTTCTCGCCGAACAGAGCCCGGATGAAGTACTCGAGCGTCCCCTTGAGGTGGGCGAAGGTGATGCCCTCGTCGACGACGAGGCCCTCGACCTGCATGAACATCGGCAGGTGCGTCGGGTCGGGCGTCTCCCGGCGGAAGACCCGGCCGGGGATGATGATGCGGATGGGCGGTTTCTTCCTCTCCATGACCCGGATCTGGACCGGCGAGGTGTGGGTCCGCAGGAGAAGGTCGTCTTTGATGTAGAGCGTGTCCCAGCTGTCGCGGGCGGGATGGTGGGGCGGGAAGTTGAGGGCCTCGAAGTTGTAGTAATCCGTCTCGATCTCCGGCCCCTCCTCGATGGCGAAGCCCATGCCGAGGAAGATCTCCTCGATCTCCTGCTGGAAGAGGACGAGCGGGTGGGCGGCCCCGACGTATTTTTTCCGGCCGGGGAGCGTCATGTCCATAGGAGGAATAAGAGACAGCTTACCGGACGCTCGCGAGGTGCCGGAGGAGCTGCCTCTGAGCCCGATAAGCCCAGTGGGAAGATTTTTAATGAGGGCCTGGAGCCCGTCCTGGACGAAGGTCTTGAACTCGTTGACCAGCCGGCCCGCTTCGCGCTTGTCCGCCGCGGGCACGGACTTGAGGTCTTCGAACAGAAGGGTGACGTGGCCTTTCTTTCGGCTAAGAAAGGCGTTCCGGAGCTCTTCGAGAGACTTGGCGTCGTCGGCCTTGAGGGCCGCTTCCTCGAACGCCTTCCGGAGACCTTCGACCCGGTCCTTGAGGTTCGCCATCTGCGGAAGCTAGGCCGCGGTGCTTATCGTCATCCGGACCAGGTGGGCGAACGTCGCGGGGGCGTTGACGGCCAGGTCGGCCAGGATCTTGCGGTCGAGGGCGATGCCGAGCGTCTTCAGGCCGCGGATGAAGCGGCTGTAGGAGGTCCCGTTGATCAGGGCGGCCGCCTTGATCCGGACGATCCACAAGCTGCGGAAATCCCGCTTCTTGGCTCGCCGGTCGCGGTAGGCGTAGAGCAGGGATTTTTCGACGGCCTCTTTGGCCGTCCGGTAATTGCGGCTCTTGGCTCCGAAATATCCCTTGGCCAGGCCGAGGACCTTCCTCCGCCGGTCGCGTCTCTTGGTGCTGCGTTTTACGCGTGGCATGATCGTCTCCTTGTGCGCCGGGCGCGGTTATATGTCGTACGGAAGCATCGTCTTGAGGGCCTTGCGGTCGGCCGGGCTGGCCTCGACGGACTTGCCCAGGCGCCGCTTGCGCTTGGAGGATTTCTTGGTCAGGATGTGGCTTTTATTCGCCCGGGCGTGAAGGAACTTTTTCTTCGCCGTGACCTTGAACCTCTTTTGCGCTCCCTTGTGGGTTTTTAGCTTTGGCATCTTTTCCTCCTGACTTCGTGGGGACCAGCAGCGCGGAAACGGCCCAATCCTGTTTCCGGGCCGAACCATCCTGCGTCGCCATTTCTTTCACGTCGGCGAGGACCCTGTCGAGGACCTGATATCCGAGCTCCGGCTTCTGCTTTTCCCGGCCGCGGAGCATGACGGTGATCTTGACCTTGTTGCCCTCCACGAGGAAGCGCTTGACGTGCTTCATCTTGAAGTCGTAGTCGTGGACGCTGATCTTGGGGCGGAACTTGATCTCCTTGATCTGGATCTGCTTCTGATGCTTCTTGGCCTCGTGGTCCTTCTTGTGCTGCTCGTACAGGAACTTGCCGTAGTCGGTGATCTTGCAGACGGGCGGGTCGGCCGTGGGCGCGATCTCGACGAGGTCGAGGCCGCGTTCGCGGGCCAGCTGGATGGCCTGGCTCGTGGTCAGGACGCCGAGGGCGTTTTTCTCCTCGTCGATGACCCGGACCTCCCTCGCGGAGATCATCTCGTTCGTCCGGTGGGGCTTGGCCTTAACGACCGCAGGATAGTAGCCGTGTCTCTTAAAAATGGTCGGTCCTCCTCTAGAAATTCATCGATAAATTTTTATTGTGATGGAATTCTTTCGCCTGTTCGAGGAACCGGGCGACGTCGACTTCGCCCTTGTCCCCCTGGCCGTGGACGCGGAGGGAGGCCGAGCCGCGCTCGACCTCCTTGTCGCCGACGACGAGGATGAGGGGGATCTTCTGGAGCTCCGCCTCGCGGATCTTTTTGCCGACCTTCTCCCGGCTGAGGTCGACGGACGAGCGCAGGCCGTTCGCCTGGAAGGTCCGGTCGAGGGACCGGGCGTAGTCCTCGTGGCGTTCGGCGATCGGCAGGACGACGACCTGGACGGGGGCGAGCCAGAGGGGGAAGCTCCCGTTGTAATGCTCGATGAGGACGCCGAAGAAGCGCTCGAGCGAGCCGAGCAGGGCCCGGTGGACCATGTAGGGCCGGTGCTCCCGGCCGTCCTCGGCGATGTAGGTCATGTCGAAGCGCTCCGACATGTTGAAGTCGAACTGGATGGTCGTGCACTGCCAGTGCCGGCCGAGCGCGTCCTTGATCTTGATGTCGATCTTGGGCCCGTAGAAGACGGCCTCGCCCTCCATCCGCTCGTAGGCGTAACCCCGCGTCTCGAGGGCCTTGACGAGCGACGCTTCGGCCCGGCACCAAAGGTCGTCCGTGCCGCAGTATTTTCCGGGGTTCTTAGGGTCGCGGACCGAAAGCTCGAGCTTGTTGTCGGTGAAGCCGAAGTCGGCCAGGATGGAGACCGAGAAATCGAGGACCCGGAGGATCTCGTCCTCGATCTGCTCCGGCGTGCAGATGATGTGGGCGTCGTCCTGGGTGAAGCCGCGGACGCGGAGAAGGCCGTGCAGGGTGCCGCTCCTCTCGTAGCGGTAGACGGTGCCGAGCTCGGCCCAGCGGAGGGGCAGGTCCCGGTATGAGCGCATCCGGGACTTGTAGATCTGGATATGGAAGGGGCAGTTCATCGGCTTGAGGTAATAGGGCTGGTCGTCGATGTCCATCGGCGAGTACATGCTGTCTTTGTAGAAGCCGAGGTGGCCCGAGGTCTGCCAGAGGGCCGCCCGCCCGATGTGGGGCGTGAAGAGGATGTCGTAGCCGCCGGCCCAATGGCGCTCCCGCCAGTGCTGTTCGATGACGGCCCGGACGCGGGCGCCTTTGGGATGCCAGAGGATGAGCCCGCCGCCGAGCTCGTCGTTGGTGCTGTAGAGGTCGAGCTCCGCCCCCAGCCGGCGGTGGTCGCGCTTCTTGGCCTCTTCGAGCAGGCGGAGGTGGTTTTCGAGCTCCTTCTTGGAGGGAAAGACCGTTCCGTAGATCCTCTGCATCTGCGCGCCGCGTTCGTCGCCCTTCCAGTAGGCCCCCGAGACCGAGAGCAGCTTGACGTTTTGGAGGACTCCGGTCGCGGGCACGTGGGGGCCGAGGCAGAAGTCGGCGAACGGGCCCTGCCGGTAGATGGTCACGGTCGCGTCGCCCTTCTCCCGTATGAGCTCGACCTTGAGCTCCTGCTTCATCCCTTCGAACATGCGGACGGCCTCGTCCTTGGCCAGGACGAGCCTCTCGACCGGGACGTTCTCCCGGGCGATCTGCTTCATCCGCTTCTCGATCGCCTCGAGGTCCTCTGGGGTGAAGGGCTTGTCCCTGAGGAAATCGTAATAGAAGCCGGTCTCGACGGCCGGGCCGATGCCGGTCTTGGTCTCCGGGTAGAGGTCGAGGACGGCGTGGGCCAGGAGGTGCGCCGCGCTGTGCCTCAAGACATCGATTGGAATATCGATCTCGTCGCTCATTCTCTTTTGCAGTCCGAAAGGGCGGGCGATTCAAATCCGGCCGGTCCGCCGGCCCGTTGAATTCTGACCGCTTGATTCTCGTGGTAGGCGCGGAGGGGATTGAACCCACGGCCTCTTCCGTGTCAGGGAAGCGCTCTCCCACTGAGCTACGCGCCTAACCATTGCTTTTTAAAGCCGTTATATCTTAAGCAAATCGTCCGGAACTGTCAATACGGCGCGTTCCCTCTTGAGAATTTCTCCGAGGGGCGGGGGGCTCGCCCCCGAACCGTTCTCTTTGCTATAATAGCCCCGGACGAACGCCATGATCGGCATCCTCTCCGATAGCCACAGGCCCCTGATCGAGCGCCGGGACGGCGCTCTTCTTATCAATCCCGGAGAGGCGGGCGGCTGGCTCAGCGGGAAAAGCACGGTCGCCCTCCTCGACCCGGCGGCCCTTGCCGTCGAAATCGTCACTCTCTAGAGGTTCTCCATGGCCCATCCCGTCAACCGCCGTCAGAAACCCGCCTGGCAGAAGGTCCGCCGGCCCCCGGCCCCTCGCCCCCAAGGGGGATTCCTGAAAAAGGCCCCCGGCCGCAAGATCTCGCCCCCCTCAAGGCCGCGATAGAGCGGCCGACAGGAATCCACCGTTTTTCGCTCGGTGGATTCCGGCCGGCTTGTCCATGGGACCCCTCTTAGCGGGGAGCTTGTCCTAGTTTCCCCAATAAAATGGGCCGAAGTGGGTCATCTGAGCGAGCATAAGCGGTGATTTAGCCGGGCAGCGTGCCGGACGAGGGCAGTTTTAGGGAAAACCGCCAAAACGTGTTTGAACTCGGCGTAGCGCACGCCGAGCGAGTTGTTTTGGCGCCGAGTCCGGCGCACTGACCGGCGTGAAAAATCATCGCAGCGAGCGAGGATGATCCACGAGGCCCCCCATATTGAATTAAATCCCTATGTGGGCTATACTTATGCTTCTTTCTTTACAATTGAATCTCGGTGACTTAAGGATGGAGGAGTTTTTTCATTATGAAAAAGGAGATCGCCGTATGAAAAAGGTCATCATCATGGGCGCCGCCGGGCGCGATTTCCACAACTTCAACACCTATTTTCGGGATAATAAAGACTACCGGGTGGTCGCCTTCACGGCCACGCAGATCCCCGACATCGAGGGGCGTAAGTACCCGGCGGAGCTGGCCGGGAAGCTCTACCCCAAGGGCATCCCCATCCACGCCGAGACGGAACTCAACGACCTCATCGCCGCCCACAAGGTCGACGACGTCCACTTCGCCTACAGCGACGTCTCCCACGAGTACGTCATGCAGAAGGCCTCCCAGGTCATGGCCGCCGGGGCCAATTTCGTCCTCCTCGGCCCCGATGATACGATGATCAAGAGCAAGAAGCCGGTCGTCTCCGTCTGTGCCGTGCGGACGGGCTCGGGCAAGAGCCAGACCAGCCGCAAGGTTGCCCAGATCCTCCAGAAGAAGGGCCGCAAGGTGGCCGCCATCCGCCATCCCATGCCCTACGGCGACCTGGTCAAGCAGAAGGTCCAGCGCTTCGCCGACTACTCCGACCTCGACAAGCACGAGTGCACGATCGAGGAGCGCGAGGAGTACGAGCCCCACATCGACAAGGGCATCATCGTCTACGCCGGCGTCGACTACGGGGCCATCCTGCGCCAGGCCGAGAAAGAGGCCGACGTCATCCTTTGGGACGGCGGCAACAACGACTTCTCCTTCTACAGGTCCGACCTCGAGATCGTCGTCGCCGACCCCCACCGGGCCGGCCACGAACTCCGCTACCATCCCGGCGAGACGAACTTCCGCCGGGCCCAGGTCATCGTCATCAACAAGATGGACACGGCCAAGCAGGAGGGTATCGACCTCGTCCTGGCCAACGCCAAGAGGATCAATCCCAAGGCGACGATCATCCGAGCCAACTCGCCGACGATCGTCAAGGACGGCGGCCGGATAACGGGCAAGCGCGTCCTGGTCATCGAGGACGGTCCGACCCTGACCCACGGCGGCATGAAATACGGGGCCGGCATCGTCGCCGCCAGGAAGTACGGCGCGGCCGAGATCATCGACCCCCGCCCCTTCGCCGTCGGCACGATCAAAAAGACCTTCGAGAAATACAACCACCTCGACAACGTCCTGCCGGCCATGGGCTACGGCGAAAAGCAGACCCGCGAGCTGGCCAAGACGATCGAGGCCATCCCCTGCGACCTCGTCGTCAGCGCGACACCCATCGACATCACCAGAGTCATAACCGTTTCGAAGCCCATCCTGCGCGTCGGCTACGAGCTCGAGGAGATCGGCTCGCCCACGCTCAAGGACGTGCTCAAGAAATTCTAGGCTTCGATGAGACCAAAGATCGCCCTCGTCGCCTTCGGCGGCAACGCCATGCTCCCCGAAGACCAAAGAGGTCTGCAGACCGAGCAGATGCGGAACGCGCAGAAGGCGGCCGAGCTCATGGTCCACATCGTCCGCAAGGGCTACGAGCTCATCATCGTCCACGGCAACGGCCCCCAGGTCGGCAACCTGCTCATCCAGATGGAGGAGGCGGCCAACAAGATCCCGCCCTATTCGCTCGACGTCTGCGACGCCATGACCGAGGGCAGCATGGGCTACATGCTGGAGAGGGCGATCATCAACGAGCTCCGCCGCCGTTCGATCGACAAGGAGGTCGCCTCTCTCGTCACCCAGGTCGTCGTCGACAAGGACGACCCGGCCTTCGGGAGGCCGACCAAGCCGGTCGGCCCGTTCTACTCGAAGTACCGGGGGCAGCAGCTCGCCCGCGAGAAGAAGTGGACGATGATCGAGGACGCCGGCCGGGGCTACCGCAAGGTCGTCGCCTCGCCCAAGCCCATCGACGTCGTCCCCAAGGGGATCATCCGCGAGCTCGTCGAGGCCGGCCGCATCGTCATCGCCGCAGGCGGGGGGGGCATCCCGGTCATCATCAACGGCAACGGCCTCTTCGAGGGCGTCGAGGCCGTCATCGACAAGGACTACGCCGCGAGCCTGATCGCGCGCGAGGTCAAGGTCGACCTGTTCGTCATCCTGACCGCCATCGAGCGCGTCTACATCAACTTCGGCAAGCCCGACCAGGCGGAGGCCCCGGTCCTGACGGTGGACGAAGCCCGCAAGCATTTGGCCGACGGCCAGTTCCCGGAGGGGTCGATGGGGCCAAAGATCCGGGCCGCCGTCGAGTACATCGAGGCCGGCGGCCGGGAGGTCCTCATCACCAAGGACGCCCACCTCAAGGCCGCCCTGCTCAACCGGTCGGGGACCCGGATCGTCGCTTCGACTTAGGAGGAACCGCGATGCAGAAAGATTTCCTGTCCATACGCGATCTGAGCATCTATGAATTCGGCCGGCTGCTCGACCACGCCACGGAGGTGAAAAAGCACCCCGACAAGTACCGCAAGGCGCTCAAGCACAAGATCCTGGCCATGATCTTCCAGAAACCTTCCCTGCGCACGCGGATGACCTTCGAAGCGGGCATGCTCCAGCTCGGCGGCGAGGCCATCTACCTCGCCCCCTCCGACATCCAGATGGGCAGCCGCGAAGGCGCCTACGACATCGGCAAGAACCTCGAGCGCTGGGTCGATGGGATCATGATCCGGACCTTCGGGCACCAGATCGCCGTCGACCTCGCCGCCAGCACGAAGATCCCTGTCATCAACGCTCTAACCGACCTGTCCCACCCCTGCCAGGCGATGGCCGACTTCCTGACCCTGCGAGAACACAAAGGCTCCTTGGCCAACCTCAAGCTGGCCTACGTCGGCGACGGGAACAACGTCTGCCACAGCCTCATGCTGGCCGCCGCCCGCGGCGGGACGAAGATGGCCGTCGGCACCCCCACCGGCTACGAGCCGAAGCCCGAGATTGTCCGGGCGGCCAGGGAGGACGGCAAGGACACCGGCTTCGCCCTGACGCTGACGACCTCCGCCGAGGAGGCCGCGAGCGGGGCCGACGCCGTCTACACCGACGTCTGGGCGTCCATGGGCCAGGAGGCGGAAAAGGAAGCCAGGGCCCGGATCTTCGCGCCCTACCAGGTCAACGCCCGGCTCATGTCCCACGCCAAGAAGGACGCCCTCTTCATGCACTGCCTGCCGGCCCACCGCGGCGACGAAGTCACCGACGAAGTCATCGACTCGCCCAACTCCGTCGTCTACGACGGGGCCGAAAACCGCCTCCACGCCCAGAAGGCCATCCTCCTCGCGCTGATGGGGAAAAAAGACTGACCATGGACACAGAAGCGACCAACCTTACCACGGTCTCCGCGGACGACCTCGCCCTCGTCGAGCGGGAGCTCGAGCGGACGCCCCACCCCCAGTCGACGCGGGACCTCGCCGGGAAGCTGGCCTTCGAGAAGACGGCCTCGGAACGGACCCAGGACGTCAAGAAGTACGACCCGTATGCCCGCTATGAGGTGGGCGACTTCATCGAGAAGGACTACAACGAGCCCCTGACCGTGGGCAGCAAGTCCGTCGAGCATTTCGAAGGCCGGATCATCCTTAAGGTCGTCGCCAAGACATTCTCCAAGCACTTCAACTGCGAGATGCTCGATGTCGGCTACCCCGGAGGCGGCGTTTTCCGAAAGTACATCGATTACATGAAGAAGACGAGGACCCAGGTCCTGCTCCCGTCGAGCCTCGAAGGTCGGAGCGAGGCCGCGGAGATCATGGCCAAGGGCGACGATCCGCGGCTGACCGAGTTGCCGATGACCGAGCGCGACCTCAGGACGCTCGAGAAGAACCTCCGCGCCCGGCTGGCCAAGCACCCGAACGTCTTCGGCTGGAACGATTTCTGGCAGCTCGCGGCGAAGCGCGTCGACATCCTGCCGGAGAAAGTCCGGGAGATCGAGGGCGAATTCGTCGCGACCCGGCGCTCGGCCGCGGCCGAGGACTTGGTCCGGAAATTCTTCGGCCTGGAGGCCTCGAGCGACCTCTTCGACCTGACCTGCCTGAGCCTCAGCACCCTCCTCGAGAAGAAATACAAGAAGGAATTCATCCTCCTCGCCGACTCCGGCTGGGGCAAGTGGCACCTCAAAACGATCCTCAACGCCCTGCCCGAGCGCCTCGCCCTAGCCGCCCCGATGATCAAGCTCCCCGAGCTCGAGGCGGTCGAGAAGCCCGAGATGAGCATCGTCCAGACCTTCCCGATCAAGATTTACCTCACCTGGCGCGAGATCCTCTCGGGCGGGATCAAGGTCCCCCGCAGCCTGGGCAAGGAGCTCGCCCACGCCCGCGAGTACACCTTCACGGATCCCGAAGAAGGGAAGCCCTACACGCTCTATTACTACCCGAACCAGAGCTTCTTCCTGGGTCTCCAGGACTTTTACACGCAGTACAACATCCCCCAGGGGGCGAGCCTGACCCTCGAGAAGACCGGCCCCAACACGTTCAAGTTCTGGGTCAAGAAATCGAAGAAGAAGATGTCCGTCCTCCGGCTAGGCTACGACGCCGAAAAGGATGAGTTCCTGGACGCCGGCGAGGAGGCCTACACCTTCTCCGAGCCCAACAAGATCATCTATATCGAGCGCGAGACGCTCGGCCGTCTCCTTCCGCTCGCCGCGACGCGCGAGGACCTCGACCTCAAGGACCTCGTCGTCCTCGTCTTCAAGGACCCGGCCCTGGCCACGTCCGCGCACTCCCTCCACTTCCTGCGGGCCTACCACCTCATCGATATCGTCCGCCAGACGACACAGGAGGACGTGGAATTCACCCTCCTGAACTCGCCTGAATTCACCAAGTCCGACAAGAAAAAGGGCGTTTTCACTTATCACGAGCCCTTCGTTCCGGAGGAGGTGCCCGTCGAGACCGCCTTCGCCGAAGTTTACGGGGAGCCCGCAGCCGAGGCCTACACGCCCGAAGAAGCGGCCCTCGAAGCCGTGGCCGAAGAGCTCCGCAGAGCCAAGCTCGAAACCGGCTTCGAGGCGCCCCCTGAGGGGCGGCCGAAGGCGCCGGTTCCCTCCCCGGAGCCGGACGCCCCGCAGAAAAAGGACAAGGCGTTCAAGAAAAAGAAGCCCAAGTCCGAGGGCGAAAAAGGCCCCCGCCCGAAGAAGAGCGAACGCCGGGTCATCGAAGAGAAGATCGTCGAGGAAGAATCGGTCCAGGAAGCCCTGGCCGCCGTCAAGGAAAAAGAGGAAGAGGGCCTCGAACAGCGGGCCAAAGAGAAGAAAGAGGAGTTCAAGCCGGCCCCGAAAGAGGAGCCCAAGTTCGGCATCTTCGGCGACCTGCTCAAGACGGCCCTTAAGAAAAAGGACGACAAGAAGCCCGAGGACGACACGAAGTAAGCCGCCCTCCGGGCCGGCAGACCTTAAAGGATATCCCTAACCGAGCCCTTCCGGCGCGTTACCCTCATGCTGTCCAGCAACTCGAGGAGGGGGATGCTGTACTTGCGCGACAGGCCGGTCATCTCCTTGAAATCGGCGACGGTCAATTCCCGCTTCCCGGAGCCGCGGATCTTGCGGACGATCTCGTCAAGCCAGCGGGAATGGAGGATGAACCCGTCGATGCCCTCGACGATCTTCTTCCGCTCGGCGAGGACGGCGAGAAGAGTCTGAAGCTTTCCCGGCGTGAGCTTGAACTTCGCCCGGATGTCGTCCAGGGTCACGCTGCCGAGCTCGCCGCTGAGGACCATCCCTTCGAGCGCGGCCAGGGTTTCCTCGTCGGCGGCCGTGAGGGGGATGCGGAAATCGGGAAGACGGACGACTCCGGCCTCTTCGATGGCCCGGCCTTCCTTGGCCAGGAGACGGAGGGCCAAGACGAGGACCGTACGGGGCGCATCGAAGCGCTTCTCGAGCTTCTCGAGAGGCGCCCCTCGCTGGGAGGGATGCTTTTTATGGTATTGGGTGAGGAAGGAAACGACCCGGCCGCGGAGAAAATCCAGGCTGTCCTGGGAGACGAGGTGAAGGGGCGTAAAAACGAGGATGCGGACCTTGCCCTCCTCCTCGAGGGCCCGGGCCAGGGCCTCGACGCGGGACTTGGGCAGGCGGCAGAAGGAGGCCAGGTCTTCTCCCTTCCGGCCTTTCAGGCCGCCGAGCTCCGCCAGGGCCAGGAGCATGTCTTTTTCCCCGAGGGCGAGCCGTGCCAGAAGGGCCATGCGCTTCGAAAGCTTGATCTCGTCGGGGGAAGGAGCGCCCGGGTAGAGGCACTTCCCGCAGCCGAGGATCTCGCCGGCCGCATTCCGGACTTCGAACGGATCTCCCCACTTGACATCGACCGACCCGGCGGCGACGACGCGGACGAACGGGGCCTCCTTCCGGCCGGGGACCGCGTAGTCCGTGAATCGGGCGGCGACGCCCCCCCCCAGGAAGACGGCTTCGGCCTGGAGGTCCGGGCCGTCGTTCCCCAGCGGGAAGTCGAGGACGGCGTCGAACGCGGGCGCTTTCATGGGCGGCTTTCCTCCTGGTCCGCCGCCGGGACGAAGCTCATGCGGCGCATGGCCGGGTCGCAGGAGACAAGGATGACACGAACTTCGTCCCCCAAGTCAAACGACTTCCGGCGGCGCTTGGGCCTCAGCTGACGGGCCGCGGGCTTAGGATCGTAAGCGCCGCTCAGGGAGTCGAAAAGCAGGAGACCGGAAACGAAATACTCGTCGACCTCGACGATGAGGCCGGCCTTTACGATGTCGACGACCATCCCCCGGAACTCGTCGCCCAACCGGTCCTTGAGCAAACGGAAGATGCGCCACTCGA
>Ga0299912_10000448_pt1 | contig 35834 bp, 33 predicted proteins | sample RVTome_2_FD_207667 | JGI IMG/M metagenome (GOLD analysis project Ga0299912, IMG submission 207667) | Soil microbial communities from uranium-contaminated site in the Upper Colorado River Basin, Wyoming, United States - RVT95D214 (version 2) ... | reverse complement strand
TGCAACGATGTGCGCCAACGAGCGGTTCTCGGCCAGACTACAGGTCTTGGGGCGACGCCCTCGATCCCAAGCAGCCTGGTCGGCCTGACTCGCCCGGTAGCATTCCTGGCCACCGTTTCGCATTATCTCGCGGCTGATCGTAGATGGTGCACGCCCAAGTCGCGTCGCTACTGAACGTATCGACTGACCCGTGGCCACAGAACGCGATATTTCTTCTCGCTCCGCTAACGTCAGCGCCAATCTCGAACGGCGTCGTTGCGCTGGTTGTATCCCACCTGTCTCTGCCAGTATCCGTTGTATCGATGAGTGGTTGCGATCAAACAGTTCGGCGATACGCTGGAGGGACTCACCTTTCCGCCACCGCTCCCACATGATCGCTTTCTGACTTTCCGTGTAATAAATCCGCGGTCTTCGCTTCATCGCAACACTCCTTCTGCTTACGCAGCTTCTAGTGTGTTGCATCCACCGGTTGAATTCGCAGCTCCATTGCAGACGTCAAACTCGGCTGCGAGCGGACTCTCGGTCCTGTTTTCAGTTTTTCTACCCAGAGATTTCAGAAACTTTGCCGGAAGGTGGCGCCGGTCAATCAAGATTACAAGCGATGAATTCGATATGAGTATGATGCTGGTAAACATGATTATGGGGGGCAGGAGATGGTTACGGAGGCAGACATCGCCGCAATAACGCAGATTCGTTTGCCAATCAAATTCGCGTATCAGAACCGTGACGGTGCCATAGATGCTTCGTGCATCGCGCGGGCGAGCGAGGTCCGTTCCGCCGCAATCACTCCGCATAGGTCTCGCGGCCCAAATTTCAAGCGGCTCAAAGCGGTCACAGCGGACGGTTCAACCTATGCTGTGGACGTGGTCATCAACGGTTTCGATTTCACGGACCTGGCTCCAACAGGTGTGATACGTGGGACAGATTGCATAGTCTTAGAAGGCGTATTGGAGGTCGAGAATGCCCGCTTCAGAGAAGTTGAGGCAAGCATTGACGAAGGCAACCGCCTCAAAACAGAAGCGCATGCCTCATGGCGGAATGGCATCAACTACATCTCACAACTTGAGGCGACCGAGGACCACGCTGCACGACCTGGGCTACGGCCTCCTCAAATCGGCGCACTTCATGCAATCGCAGCGCATTGGAGCCTGAGCAAAGATCCGGCAATCGTTGTGATGCCCACCGGCACTGGAAAGACGGAAGTAATGTTAGCCGTCACAGTCGAGTCGGGCGGTGATCGGATTCTCGTCATAGTGCCTACGGATGCTCTCCGCCAGCAGACTGCAGACAAGTTTCGCGAATACGGGCTTCTCAGGAAGCTTGGCATTGTTGCCGAAATTAAGAATCCCGTGGTTGGCGTGCTTACAGGTAAGCCCGCAGCTGCGCAGTTCGACGTGATCCGGACATGCAACATCGTCGTAACGACAATGGCTTCAATTAGCCGAGGCGACGATCACGAGCAAAAGGCGTTTGCTGCTCTCTTCAGTGTGGTTTTCTTTGACGAGGCCCATCACGCCCAGGCGACAACGTGGAACAGGTTTTCGGGGTTCTGCAGTCATGCCCGAATGCTTCTGTTCACTGCCACGCCTTTTCGAGAGGACGGCAAGGCGCTCAATGGGAAAATCATCTACAACTACCCGCTCCAACTCGCACAAGAGAACGAGTTTTTTAAGCCGATCCAATTCCTGCAAGTCTTCGAGCCTGACAGTTCACTATCGGACGTGAGGATCGCTGAAAAGGCGGTGGAGAAGTTGAGAGCCGACCTTGCGAACGGTCTAGACCACATGCTGCTCGCAAGAGCGAACACCATTGGTCAAGCTCAACGTCTCTTTGCAGACATCTACAACGCCGAATTCCCGGACCTGAACCCGGTACTTGTCCATAGTCAAACGCGTGGCCGGGAGCAGGTCCTGCGGAATATTCGACGCGGACAACACAGGATAGTGATCTGCGTTGACATGTTTGGCGAGGGCTTCGACCTACCGCAACTGAAGGTCGCCGCGCTGCATTCGGTGCACAAGAGCTTGGGCATCACCTTGCAATTCATTGGACGCTTCGCGCGGGCTGCTGCAAATGTCGGAAACGCGAGCTTTGTCGCTAATACGGCAGAAGACGGTGTCCCCGAAGCGTTGGAAAGCCTGTATCAGGAGGATGCTGATTGGAACAATCTGCTGTCAGACCTGAGCTACGACGCCATTGATCCGCAGGCTAGATTGTCAGAGTTGGTAGAAAACCTTCAGCCACTTGAGGAGATGACATCCGAGCTGGAGATTTCCACACTGACGATGAAGCCCAAACTGAGCACTGAAGTATTTCGAGTGCCAGACTTCGATCACACCGGGTATCGCAAGGCGTTTAGGCAAACTCAGTTCATTCACCAGCCCATCTTTAGCCAGCAGGACCAGATGCTGGTCTTCATTGTCAATCAAGAAGACAAGGTGGACTGGACAGACTCACGTGACATCGCTATCGACACATGGGACTTGTTTGTCATCTACTACGATGAGGAACTAAGTCTTCTTTTCATCAACAGTTCGCGGAAGCACTTCGCCTCGAAGTTGGCGCAGAGCCTGTCTACCGACCCTCAGTCGGTACGTGATGAGGATGTGTTTCGAGCGTTCAGTAACTTGCGACGGTTGACCTTGCACAGTGTTGGTCTGACGGGCCTGAGCAGGAACGTCAGATACCAGATGTTCGCCGGACTTGATGTTCGCGACGCAATCGATCCTGTTCTACAACAGGACAAGATGAAATCGAATGTCATGGGCGTCGGATACGAAGACGGACTGAGAGTGAGTGTCGGGTGCTCGCGCAAAGGAAAGATCTGGTCGCTCCAGACCGACTCTCTCGCGGGATGGAGAGATTGGTGCCGTGATCTGGGTGTGAAGCTGTCGAACGAGAACATCGAGCCGAATGACTTTCTCAAACATACGTTGATTCCTGAGCTCAGAAAAAGCGGCGTGCTTCCCGACCAACAGGCCATGATGGTAGATTGGCCGGAGCAACTCTTCGAGTCAGCAAGCTTCAACATCACAGTCGTGCATGGTGAAGACAAATACAGCTTCCACGAATGCCAACTAGATTTGGTGGAATGGGTTCCTGCCGGGCACGCGTTCACCTTTAAGCTGAATGCTGGCGGAGACGTGGAAGGTGTCTTCAGAATGACACTTATCGCTGAAGGCGCCGCCCAAGGGATGTTCTACTCAATCACCCTTGTTGAGGGGCCTGAAATCAGCATCGAGGCATTCAACAAAGTTCAGACCGCTATCGATTTCTTCACCACCAACCCTCCTCTAGTGCGGTTGGCAGATGGCTCACAGCTGTCAGGTGAGATATTGCTTAAACCGCGTGAGGAACTGGCTGAAGTTTTTGACCATGACCTGATAGATCAACTTGCCTGGGGCGAAACGTTACTGAATCAGGAAAGCCGCTGGAATGGAGAGGAGCTTCGCCCCCGATCAATCCAGCAGAAGTTCATCGAACATTTAGAGCAAGGACCTTCAGCCTTCATCATCGATGACGACGACGCCGGAGAAAGTGCGGACATCGTTGCGATTGAGGAAAGCGAGGACACTATCACCGTCACGCTTTGGCATTGCAAGTATTCCTCCGGTGCAGGTCCAGGCAATCGTGTGAAGGACCTTTACGAGGTTTGCGGCCAAGCGCAAAAGTCCGTGAAATGGACTTGGAATTTTGCCAATCTCGTTGCCCACCTGACCGAACGTGAAACTAAGCATCGCAGAGGTCGCCCATCAAGATTCGTGAGGGGAAGTCTGGACAGACTAGTTGTACTTAGAAAGGCATCGCGGCGCAAGTACGTCGTTTTTAGAGTGGGCATTGTTCAGCCAGGCTTGTCGAAGGTCGGAATTGGAAACGAACATCTCGCAATACTGGGGGCGACAAGTCTCTTTCTGCGCACCGTAACCAATCATCCTCTGATGGTGATTTCGAGTTGATGGCGGTTGGAGAGCATGGGGAATGCCACCGATCTACTGTTTCGGAGGCAGCTTCAGTCCAGATCTGGTGAGGGTTCATCATTGACTTCCGCCGAAACAGGAGGCGGAGCGACTTCTTGCACAATCACGGCGGGGAGCGGTCATCCGATAAATCGGGGCGAAGGCCCAACCAGTATGAAGCGGGCATTCGTAATAGCGGCATGACCGACCGCTCCTGGCCGAGAACTGTCAGATTTTGCCCATCGGCCAATGGCCGCTTCGGCCGAACAAGAGACGTTCGCCGCAAACCACCTGAATTTCCGCTTAAGGGTCGTGAGCACGCAGACCCTATATAAGTAATTACTCCGATTTCAACTTTGGCCACTTCTTCTTGTTGATTCGCACCCCGCCAATCAACACGAAATCGCCCTTGTCTTCTATCTGTATCTGTTCGCTTGTCTGCGACGCTTGCTGCAGGCGCTTTATCTCGCATTCATTCCAGTCGAGCACGCGTTTCAAATAATCGGCAACTTTCGTGTAGTGAGGTTTGTATGGTTCATGCTCGGAGAAATAGCTGAAGTGATCACAATCGGTCGGTGGCTCTCTGCTAAAGTTTGAATAGCCGTGTGGTAAAGAAGAGCTCAGTGGAACGGCGACATCGTGGTCAACACCACCGAGGGCCCGGCCCGCGACATCGTAGTACCACTTGGCAGTTTTGCTAATACTTCCGCCCACCGTGAGGATGTTGAGTATCCGTTGCTTGCGAATGTCTGCCGCCCTTTCCTTGTCGGCAAGTGTCCTCTGAAAGGGTTCTCGATTTCTTCCTGGCAATCTGCCCTGGAGCGTTCGCAGGTCCTCGACGCCCTCCAGTACGCCGTTTGCTTTTGCGATCCACAGTACGTCGTTCAACGGCGCGAGCCGCCCGCTTTCCCGCCAGGCGCCAGCCGCGATGAATGCCGCGATGAGTTTATCCGGCGCATCGGCCAAGCCAGTCCCAAGATGAGGTGTTCCGAATGTCACGCATCCTCGAATGATTGGCTCCCAGCGTTGAAGGTCCCTCTCAAACAAGGTTGCAGCGGCGAATCGTGCCAGCAAGCCACCTCGGGAATGACAAACAAAAGCGAGTCTTAGAGGGATGTTTGCCGTCGCACCTAGCGCGTGCTCGATGTGCTGACACAATTCCTCGGCGTTGAACTCAATACGCGTGAGCGTGTTGTGTGGCCAGCCGACGAATGCAAAGTCATCCTCTCCAAATCCATGCTTGCGGAGGAAATCGATGAGCATCAAATGTACCCAGATCAGTAGACAGAAGCCCATGGAGAAAGACAACCACGCCACATCTATCCGCCAGTTCCCCCTCTTTCATTTGATCAATTCTTGGTAGGTCTATGACCTGTTGCATCTTTTCCTTTTTCAGCTGCTTTTCGCGCAACTCGTCTACGATCTTGTTTGCCCGTTTTTCTACGCCGATACCTCGCGAGAACAGCCCAACAACGAAGACGCCGGCACTAAATGCGCCTAAGAAAAGCTTCGACCGCAACGACCCATGGTACAAAAGCCAACCGGGGTTGGACCCTTCGATGTCGATCAGTGGTTCTGGCTTGTATCCGGGATCGGCTACGGACAGCGTAAGCACGAGATTCCGAATATCCCCTGCTTGGCTTTCCCAAACCGCTTTGGCAAGACCCAGAGTAGCCACAATTTCCTGCTTGCTTGAGGTCGGTGGGCGTGACTTCCTGAAATTGCTTTATAGGAAGATCCGATTTGGCGCGCGCGGCGGCCCAGTAACTGAGATTGGTTGCACCGCTGTCACCAAGCGCGTGAAAGATGCTCGCTATGGAATCGGGTTGGCTGCTACCCGCAACGAGGCACAAAGACTGCAGCCCTTCAAGTTCATCAGGGGTATATAAAACGATGGTCGTTGCGCCGCGAACAACAAGTGCTAGTTCCGGAAGCGGCTGTCCAGAATGATAGATCTCTGCCATATGTCCCCCTGGTTCACAGTCAAGGTTCTATGCAGCGCCTCTTACTGACCCTGTAGATAGTAAGTTGATCTAAATGGTCTGTGCGGTGCAGGTCAAACACGACAACCGGACGGGCTTGGCCTGAATGTCTGCCACTTGTAGATACCCACCGGCAGCAAAGACCGAGTACCTGCCACCCACCTAGCCGGCATTGGCTGGCCGAAGCTGATTCACTCCCACCATTTAGTTTCAATCTGAGCGACCGGTATCCGGCAAAGCACGACCTTCTATTCACGAAATAATGTGATGCACCGGCAGCTTGCTCATCTGCCATTCGCCTGTCTTCGCATCGTACCGGGACGCGGTAAAAGCATGCCAGTCGGCGTCGTCCAGCTTCGGATGGTCGGCGCGATAGTAATAGCCGGGCCACCGGGTTTCCTGGCGGAACAGGGTGTGCCGGGTGACGGCCTCCGCGGTCAGGACCCGGTGATGGAGCTCCCAGGCGCGTTGCAGCTGGTGCAGGCTATCCGCACCGACATGGTTCATGTCCTCCTTCAGCATGTGCAAAAGCTCGAGGCCGCGGTTGAGCAACGGTTCGCTGGTCACATAAAACATGCTGACGCCACCGACATACTCGTCCATGATCTTCTCCAGCCGCTGCAGCCCATGCAGCGGCGAGATGTAGCCGGGCGCGACCGAGCCGGCGACGATCTCGTTGCTGCCGATTTCGAAGGTTTCCAGCGGTTGGAAGATCGTGTGCCTGAGCCGCTCGACCTGCTGCTCGTCGACCCGTGGCGGATTCCCGGCGTGGTCCCGCACATATTTCACTGCCGCCTTGCCGGCGATTCGCCCTTCGGTGAACGAGCCGGACGAGAATTTGTGCGCGGAGCCGCCGATGGTGTCCCCCGCGCCGAACAGCCCCTCGACCGTGGTCATCCGGTTGTAGCCCCACTGGTAGTCCGCCGGGGCGCAGTCTTCCGGCCCGCTCGCCCAGGCACCCGAGCAGGTGGCGTGCGAGCCCATGACGTAGGGCTCGGAGGTGATCAGTTCGGAGGGCATTTCCTTGGGGTCGATGTTCTGCGACGCCCAGACGACCGCCTGGCCGATGGTCATGTCGAGAAAATCCTCCCAGCCGATGTCCTCTTTTTCCTTGGTATTGAGGGCCTCCTGGGTATGCATCAGGATGGGCCCCTTGCCCGCCTTGACCTCCTGCAGCAGCGCATGATTGCGCAGGCAGGTCGGCAGTGGCGTGACGTCGGCGTACTTGCCGACCATGGATTTGATCTCGTCCATCCACGAAGCCTCGAAGCGCTCGCCATAGGCGTTGGTCACAAAGGTCTTGAGCAGCAGGAACCAGGCGCCGACCGGGCCGTAGCCATCCTTGAAGCGGGCGAGCACGATGCGGTTTTCCATCTGGATCATTTTCGCGCCGGCCTCCTGCAGCAGCGCATAGGCGGACGCGCTGCTCCAGGGTGCGTACCAGGTGCGGCCCATGCCCTCGCCCACCGATCGCGGCCGGAAAACGTGCGACGCCCCGCCGGCGGCGTTGATGACGGCCTTGGCGCGGAACACGTAAAAAGTGCCGTCGCGGACGCTGAAGCCGACCGCACCGGCGACCCGGTTGGGACGTGTGCCGTCCATCAACAGATGCGTCACCATGATTCGGTTGATCACGTCGGCCGACTTTTTGGCAGCCTCGGCGACGATCGGTTTGTAGCTCTCGCCGTGGATCATGATCTGCCATTTGCCTTCTCTTAAATACCTGCCGGTCTCCGGGTTCTTCATGATCGGCAGGCCCCATTCCTCGAACTTGTGCACGGTGGCGTCGACGTGGCGGGCGATGTCGTAGATCAGGTCTTCGCGCACCAGCCCCATCAGGTCACCGCGCGCGTAGCGTACGAAATCCTCCGGCTGGTTTTCATTCCACTGCATGCCCATGTAGCAGTTGATCGCCGACAGGCCGTGGGCGACGGCGCCGCTGCGATCGATGTGGGCCTTTTCGGCGACGACGATCTTCAGGTCGCGCCCCCAGTAGCGGGATTCGTACGCCGCGCCGCAGCCGCCGAAGCCGCCGCCGATGACCAGGATGTCGGCGTCGACGAACTTGATCTTGCGCGAGGATCGCAGGCTCATGGCGTTGCTCCCGTTGGGAGCCGTGGCAGCTGATCGACCTTGAGCGCCTCCGGTTCGTGCGCCAGCAGCGGCGAGCCGAGCGTGCTCATGTCGGGCGGCGCGTAGTCGGCGGGCGACTGGATCGACCCCCACGGCGTGGTCCGGATCGGAAACTGGAATTCTTTCATCCGGCCGTCGCGGTAGCGGATCTTCCAGAAGACGGTTGCCAGCCCGGTGTCGCGATGGACCCGCACGCTGTGCCCGAGCGGATTGAAGTCCGCATAGCCGCGGACGTCGATGGCGTGCTGCGGGCAGGCCTTCACGCACGAGTAGCATTCCCAGCAGAAATTGGGCTCGATGTTGAACGCCCTCCGGTAGACCGGATCGATGTGCATGATGTCCGATGGGCAAATATTCACGCACTCTCCGCAGCCGTCGCACCGCCCCATGTAAACGAAGGTTGGCATGGCGATTCCTCAGAGTTGATGGCGGCGTGCCGCCGCCGGAAGGTCGGAGGAGCCGTCTTCCTGCTGCACCCGCCGCTCGAACGCCATCACCGGCTTGTAGAACATGTGGGCGAACTTGGACCAGGGGACGGAAACGAAGAGCAGCGTGGTGAACAGCAGATAAAGGCCGAAGAAGATCCGGGTCGCCGTCGGATTCTCTGCCATCGCCACAAGCTCGAACAGGAGTGCAAAGGTGACGCTCGCAAGCAGCGAGACGATGAAAAGATCGGCCCGCACCAGGCGCCAGGGCGGCTGCCCGTCATGCACGACGTTGACCCTGAGAAAGAAGAAAAACCAGTAGCCGCCAATGAGCACCATCACGGCGCCGAGGTTCCACAGGAGCGGCCAGGCGGCCGGCGTACCCGGATCGGCGGGATAGGCGAATGCCATCACGACGGTCGTGACGAGATAGAGCACGAAGCCATAGAACATCAGGACATGGGAAATCCGCCGGTTGCGGTTGCAGAATTCGCCAAAGGTGGCCACGTCGTGAGCAAGGGTGCGGGCCGCGATGGACGCCATATCCGCGCCGCTGAGCTTGCGCGTGGCAGCCGCTCTGGAGTGCTTCCTGTCCTGCATGAAAAACTGCGCACTGCGCTTGTGATACAGGTCGAATGCCGTTCCGGCGATCACCGCGAGAATCATCAGGACGATGTAGACCTGCAGGAAAAGCGGAGACAGAAAGTCGGTCAGCGGGATGAACGGATTGGTGGTGAACATCATGACCTCCCAATGCCAGCTGGTGTTCTCTCGGAGGCGCCTTGTCTTGCAGGGGAAGCCTGCGTTCGGATGTTGCGGCGCCATGCTTGCCTGGAACGCCGGTTCCTGCGTCAGGCGTAAAAGTGGACCACTTCGTTAAACCTAGCACTTAAAGAAGTCACGTCAATTGATTTACCCGGCGGCGGCAATCAGGCGCTTGGGGCCGCTCGCGATTCAGCGGATGTAAGCCTCGGTGCCGTAGCGGCGCATCATGCGGTGGCTGTTGAAGTACGACGCATTCTTGCTGATCGCGCCCTTCATGACCTTGAGCCAGCCGCCGGGGTCGTTCTGATCGCCGTAGTAGAGCGGCAGCACCACCTGTTCGAGCTTGTTGTACAGGGCGCGCGCGTCGCCGTCGTCCGCGCCCGTGGAATTGCCGATCGCCCAGCCGGTCACGCCCTCGATGCAGCCCTCGATCCACCAGCCGTCCAGGATCGACAGGCTCGGCACCCCGTTGAAGGCCGCCTTCATGCCGCTGGTGCCGGACGCCTCGAACGGTCGCAGCGGCGTGTTGAGCCAGATGTCGACGCCGGCCACCAGCGCCTGGGCGGTCTCCATGTCGTAGTTGGGCAGAAAGACCAGCGGCACGACGCCTTCGAGCGCACGCGCATAGGCATGCAGCTGCTCGATCAGCTGCTTGCCGCCGACGTCCTGCGGGTGGGCCTTGCCGGCGAGCACGATCTGGAAGGGGTGCTGCCGGGCGATCGCCTGCAGGCGATCGAGGTCGGTGAACAGCAAGTCGGGACGCTTGTACGCTGTCATGCGCCGGGCAAAGCCGAGGATCGGCGTCTTCGGGTTGAGGCTGATCCCGGTGCGTGTGCGCACGCGCTCGATCAGCGCCTGCTTGGCCTGCTGGTGCGCCTCGCGGATGACGCCGTCGGGGAGGCAGCAGTCGGCGCGCACGAGCTGCTCGGGTTCGTGGCACCAGCTCGGCAGGTAATGGTCGTAGAGCATGCGGAAGGGCTCGCTCGTCCAGGTGAACGGGTGCACCCCGTTGGTGATGGCATGCACCCGGTAGCCCGGGAACATCGTCTTCGACACTTCGGCATGGCGCTCGGCCACGCCGTTCACGTATTCGCTCAGATTGAGGGCGAGCCGCGTCATGTTGAGGCTGTCCTCGCCGCCGAGATGTTTCAGCGTCGCCAGTTCGATGGCGTTGCCGAGCATCCGCTGCACCAGGTCGTAGGAAAAACGGTCGTGGCCTGCCTCGACCGGTGTATGGGTGGTGAAGTTGCACAGTGCGCGCACCCGCGGAAGGTCGTAGTGCGGCTCGCCCGGACGCAGGTCCTCGGGCGGATAGCTATAGCGCCGCAGCAGTTCGAGGCCGAGCAGTGCGGAGTGGCCTTCGTTCATGTGGTGCTGGCGGATTTCGAAACCGAGCGCATGCAGCAGGCGCACCCCGCCGATGCCGAGCACGATTTCCTGCTTGAACCGGTAGGTCTCGTCGCCGCCGTACAGGTAATGGGTGATCTCGCGGTCTTCGGGGCGGTTCTCGTCGAGGTCGGTATCGAGCAGCAGCACTGGCTGGCGTCCGCCCAGTTGGCCCTCGAGCACATACAGCCACGCGCTGATCCACACGGCGCGGCCCTCGATCGTCACCGCGATCTTGGCATCCAGCGGCTTGGCCCATTCGCGCGGATCCCACAGGGCGGCATATTCGAGCTGCCGGCCCTGGGCATCGAACTCCTGGCGGAAGTAGCCGGCGCGGCTCACCAAGCTCACCGCCACCAGCGGCAGCGCCAGATCGGCGGCCGAGCGGATGGTGTCGCCGGCCAGCACGCCGAGGCCGCCGGCGTAGGTCGGGATCTCGTTGCGCAGCGCGATCTCCATGGAAAAGTAGGCGACACGCGGCTCGTGGATGTAGTCGTCGAGCATGCTCATGCGCTCACTCCCTGAAACGGAAGCGGGCGCAGCAACGGGGAATCAACCATGGTCGCAAAGCTCCTTTCTCGGCCTGCTTGCAGTATAGGCGTGCCCCCGCGACGAGTTGCCGGGCAGGCCTTGGTGGCGTGCCAACGGGGCCTATAAATGAATGAGGCCCCGGGCCACTGCACGTCCCTTCGACGGGAGAGGAAATCGATGACGGCCCTGCTGGAACTGATAGGAATAAGCCTGAGCCTCGGCGGGCGCTGTCTGCTGGACAGGATCGATCTCACGGTGGCGGAAGGCGAGCAGCACGTCCTGCTGGGTGCCAATGGCGCCGGCAAGTCCAGCCTCGCCTACGCCGCCATGGGCTGCGCCGGCTACCAGCCCGACACGGGCAGCATCCGCTTCGCAGGCGAGGACGTCACGGCGCGCCCGCTTTACGAGCGGGCCAGGCTCGGGCTGGCGCTGGCCTGGCAAGAACCGGCCCGCTTCGAGGGACTGACCGTGGCGGACTATCTGGAGACCGGCGCACGGGCGGGCGATGCGGCCCAATGCCTGCGCGAGGTGGGCCTGGCGCCGGACGACTACCTCGCCCGTCCGCTCGACAAGACCCTCTCCGGCGGCGAGCGCAAGCGCATCGAGCTGGCCGGGGTGCTGGCGCTGCGGCCACGTCTGGCCATCCTGGACGAGCCCGGCGCAGGTATCGACTTCCTCTCCCAGGACGAGATCGCGCACGTCATCCGGGCACTGACACGGCAAGGCGCGGTGCTGCTCATCACGCATCAGGAGGCGCTCGCCGCCGGGGCCGACCGCGCCACCCAGCTGTGCGGCGGTCGCATCGTCTGCCGGGGCGAGCCGGCTGCGGTGATCGCCAACTACAAGGCCCGGATCTGCAGGCGCTGCGACGGGGAAACCTGCCATGGCTGATCTCGATCCCCTCTACCAGGCCTTCCGCCGGATCGGCGAGGACCCCGGCCTGATCCTCGCCCCCGACACCGCCCACGTGGTGGCCTACGGCCATGAGCTGATCAGCCTGCAGTCCATCCCCGGCGTGAAGGTCGACGCCCATGCCGACGCGGGCGGCGTGCATGCGCGGATCACGGTGGAGGCAGGCCGCGTCATCGCCCGGCCGGTGCACCTGTGCTTCGGCCTGTTCGAACGCTTCGGGGTGCAGAACGTGGATCTCGACCTGCTGCTGGAGGCCGACGCCGAGGCCACCTTCTGGTCCCACTGCCTGTTCATGTTTCCGGAGCAGGCACGCCACGCCATGGACGCGAGTATCGTGCTCGGACCCGGTGCGCGCCTCACCTACAACGAGGTGCACTACCACGGCCTTTCGGGCGGCATCGAGGTGGTGCCGCGAGCCCGGGTCCGGGTGGGCAAGCGGGCGCATTACCGGGCCGACTTCAGCCTGGTGCAGGGCACGGTGGGCAAGCTTGCCGTGGATTACGACGTGGTGGTGGAGGAAGACGCGACGGCCGAACTCACCAGCAAGGTCTACGGGCATCTCGCCGACGAGATCCGCATCGAGGAGCGCGTCCACCTCGACGGCCCAAACGCGCGCGGCCTGGTGAAGAGCCGGGTGGCGGTGGAGGACGCGGCCCGCGCCCACATCGTCGGCGCCACCTACGGCAACGCCGCAGGCGCCCGCGGCCACGTCGACTGCATGGAGATCGTGCGCGGCAACGCCCGTGCGTCCGCGGTGCCGGAGGTGGAGGTCAGCCACCCGCAAGCCAAGGTCACCCACGAGGCAGCCATCGGCGCCGTCGACCAGCGGCAGCTGGAGGCACTCATGGCCCGTGGACTCGACCCCGAGGCGGCGGTGGACCGCATCATCCTGGGCCTGCTCGGGTAGGCGACGGCCACCCGCCACAACCCAGAATGAACCTAAGAACCTCACCACAGAGACACAGAGGCACAGAGAAAGGCAAGAAATCAATGACTTGCCGATTTGCCCACCCTCACCCATTGGGTGAGCGCACTGGCACGCACAACGTGTTGTTTTTCCTCTGTGTTCTCTGTGTCTCTGTGGTTCAACTGCGGTTTTTAGGATGAACGAACGGAAGGTGACACCATGCCGACACAAGCCATCGCCAGCGAACGGTTCAGGCTCGAAGGCGCGCTGGAGGTGCTGGATACGCTGCGCGCGGACCTGACCCTGCGGCTGGACCAGGTGCGGGACGAGTCGGCGCGCGAGGCCTTCGGCGAAATGCTGACGCTGCTCGATTCGCTGCTCACCGAGTACCGCAGGCGGCAGGCCGCGCTGTCGACGGTTACGGCGCCTCACGCGTCCTACGTCTTCCTGCTCGACGAACACGGCGCGGTCCACCCGCTGCCGCACCGCGTGTATGTGGCGCTGGCGCGCGGCGAGGCCGCCACCCCGCAGTTCGCCGGCAAGACCCTGCGCCTGGCGGAATGGTATGTGCGCCTGCAAGCGGACCAACCCGACACCGTGGTCAATGAAACCTACGCCCTGCTGAGCTTTGACCGCGAGGGCCGCGCCGACTGGTCGGCCACGCCGTCCTTCCATCCCCGTCGTGCGGGTTCCCCCACAACCCCGGAGACCGCCGCGCTGCCGGATGCAGAAGAGCGTGAACGGATGCGGGCGCTGCTGTTCGGCGGGGAAATCCGGGGGCAGCAGAAATAAAAACCCCCTGCCGGAGAACCGGGAGGGGGTTCAGGTGAGGGGCGAATCAACGCCCTTCATCCATCCTTAGTCATCGTGGTGCTCGTGGTGACCTTCGCGCTTCTTGCTGATGGCCATGGTCTTGTCGTTGCCGGTGCCGGAATGCTGCACGTTGACGTACAGGGTGTGCGGATCCTTGCCGAAGTAGATGCCGGTGCCTTCGGCCGGCTTGTCCTTCAGCGAGGCGAACAGATGCACGCCATCCTTGTAGCCGTCCTCGTTGGCATCCTTGGAACGCGGGTCAAACACCCAGATGTCGCTGAAGGCGTTGTCTTCCACGATCCACAGCTTGCCGTCCGGACCGTTGGCCAGGTTGTCCGGGCCCTTGAAGCCGGTAATGCCGGCAGCCTGGTCTTCCACCGGGGCGTTCTTGCCGGCGGCGACGACGTAGCTGACCACGGGTTTGTCGCCCAGTTCGACGGCCATGACCGCACCCCGTCCACTGGTGTTGGCCGGATTGTTGACGTCCTCGCAGGTCAGCGCCACGTACAGGGTGCTGTCGATACGCTCGATGTCTTCGGGACGGCAGTACTCGGTGGCGCCGACGGCGGTCGCGGCCGCGTGAGCCTTGATCTGGGCCTGGGTCATGTCCAAGGCGACCCACTCGGCGGCACCGGTCTTGGCACCGTTCATCACCTTCAGGGCATACAGTTGGCCGCTGGAAAGGTCGCCATAGTTTTCCGGCACGAACTTGTAGATGGAGCCCTTGCGGTCTTCGTCGATGACGTAGACATTGCCTTCGGCGTCGATCTCGATGCCTTCGTGGGCCAGCGCGCCCAGCAGCGGACGCACGGTCACGCTCTCAAAGGACATGGGGTCATGCTTGTCCAGCTTGAGTTCGTACACGAGGCCGCTGGTGGCATTGGGCGCATCAGGATCGGGACGCGCGGAGGTGCCGGCCTCTTCGGCGAAGAGGACGGTCCGCCACGGCGTCCAGACGATGCCGTCGAGCGCTTCCCAGTCGGCACGGCCGACGACTTCCTTGGAGATGCCGGTCTTCAGGTCGACCACGGACACGGCGCCGCCGCTGCCGCCGTCGATCCGTGCGGAGTTGCCGTCGTTGCCGATGGCGCCGCCGCGCACTTCGTGCGTGCGGTACATATAGCGGCCGGCATGCTTGCCGGTCTCGTTGACGGTGTTCATGTCGTGCCAGTCGTTGGCGACATAGATGTCGAGGTCGGTCTCGTCGGAGACGATGGACTGGACGTAGCCCTGGGGAATGACCCAGGGGGTGGTGGCGATGCTGGGATCGGCTTCCAGGCCGTAGGCGGAGCCGGCGATGGGGTTGAAGGACATGGGACCGTCGACGACGGAACCCGCGTGGGCATGGGCCGCGAAGGCGGCGACCAGGGTCAGGACAAGCGTGCTTGGCTTCATTGGATCATTCTCCCGGAATGGTTTGAAAAAGGCAGGGCGACACGGCGATGTCGCAGGGTGCATTCTTCCGGGGGAGTGTTGCGACCTTGTGATGCTTGCATGAATCTGGCAAAACGGTCGCATGAATTTTGACAAAACGGTCGACGGGGCGGGTTCGCGGCGGCGGTTCGGAGGGACGTCGCAGGATGTGCGGCGCGTATGCTATGTTGAACGGGAGGTGCCCCGACATGCAAAATGGAAATCCCGTCCTCAAGACGCTTTGGGCTGCGCTCGAGCGTGAACCGCACGTCAACCTGCATCGCTGGCCCGTTCAGATCGGCCTGACCGATGACAGCGTTCTGATCCTGGAGGGCGATGTCGGGAGCATCGCCGCGAAAAAACTCATCCTTGAACTCGCCGGGGCGACGCCATCGGTGCGCGGGGTGGTCGACCGGCTGCACGTGGCGCCGTCGGAACCCAGGGGCGACGGTGCGATTCTGGACTCCTTCACGGCCTTGTTGCTGGACGCGCGCGAACTGACGAATTGCACGTTGCGCGTGATCAGGAAGGGCGAGACGCTCACCTTGCAGGAAGCCGGTGGGGGCGATGCCAGCGGCGACCTCCTGGTCTCGGCAAAGGACGGGGTGGTGACGCTGGACGGCTGGGTCATCAGCCTTTCACACAAACGCATGGCAGGCGCGCTGGCATGGTGGGTGCCAGGTTGTCGCGACGTGGTAAACGCACTGGAAGTGCAGCCGCCGGAGCAGGACAACGACGACGAGGTCAGCGATGCCCTCTCGCTGGTGCTGGAAATGGACCCGATGATTCCCCACCCCGAGCAGATCCGCATCCTCACCCGCAATTACGTGGTCACGCTGGAAGGGCTGGTCGGCTCCGAAGCGGAGAAAAACCGGGCCGAACAGGACGCCTGGGGCCTGTTCGCCGTGGACAGGGTGGTCAATCATCTGGCGGTAGGCAGGTAGTCGGCGGCCAGATGCGCGCCGCGGCAGGGCTTGCGTGCCGCCCTTCCCTCGCCCCGCATCACCCGGGCTGCTACATCAACCCGATGATGTTTCCGCAGGAAACGTAAATCTGCGCCTCTGCCGCGCTCTTGTGAATGTTGATCGCCGTCTTGTCTTTCAGGATGGTATCGAGCGACACGGGAACCATGGTGACGGATCGTCCGCCCTTGACGGGTTCCAGGTTCCACTTCGGCGCCTTGTCCAGCTTGTCGCAGCTTCCCAGATGGATGTGTGCGGGCTGGGCAACGCCGGGAGGCGCGTTGGGAATCTCGATCACTACCTTGGTCTTGTTCCCTTCCGGTATCAAGGTTGCGACGCCATCTTGCCCCGAATTGTTCTGCGCTTCGAGCTTGACCGTAATGGTGTCGTCGAGGGCCAGCGCGGCATTGGGAAACAACCCGGCAAGTAGCAGTATCAGGATTGTGTTACGCATCATTTACCCCTCAAAAGCCAATGGGGATCGGTTTATAGCATCTGACGGTCAAAAGACAAGGCGCGAATTGCCTCCGGTTTTCGCGTCGCCAGCGTTTTCCTTATGCCACGGCCCGCCCGGAATGGGCCGGTGCGTTCCGCCCACCCTACCCATTTGGGTAATCCCGAGAAAAACAGTCAACTATTGTCTAAATTGGTAGTTGTCTTACTTTTTCGGAGACTGCCATGACCACACGCACCCCCCATGACACCCCCTTGCTCGACCAGCTTGAGAGCGGCCCGTGGCCCAGCTGGGACGAGCAGGTCGCCAAGTGGGTGGAGTACAAGCAGCAAGCGGCTTGAAACCCGTCTGCCAGCCTGCGGGGTCTGCGAGGGAAGCCCTGAACAAGTCGTCACCCCGGCGAAAGCCGGGGTCCAGGTGCTTGATATAACTGGATTCCGGCGTGCGCCGGAATGACGATCGTGGACTTGTTCAGGGCTTCCCGAGCAAGCAGGCCCAGCCCGCCAACGCCTACGTCAGGCCAACCCAAAGGAGACATCAATCATGCTGAAATCACAGTCATTTGCACTCAATGTCACATGTGCGGCCCTTCTGGCTTTGGTGCTTGGCACAGCTTCCGTCCAGGCTGCCGAGGCCCAGCCCGCGAAATCCCTCTATGACCGGCTGGGAGGGGTCTATCCCATTTCTGTGGTGGTGGACACCTTCATTGATCTGCTGCTCGTGAACGATGTGCTGAATGCCAACCCGGCGATCAATGCGGCCAGAAAGCGTGTTCCTGCAGCCGGGCTGAAGTTTCGCGTGACCGAGCTGGTCTGCCAGGAGACCGGTGGGCCGTGCAAGTACACCGGGCGCGGAATGAAGGAATCTCACGCCCACCTCAATATCAGCGAGAAGGAATGGCAGGCCATGCTGACGGACTTCCGCCGCGTGCTGAACAACTACGGTGTGCCGGCGAAGGAGCAGGGGGAACTGGTGGCCATCGTGGAGAGTACGAAGAAGGACATCGTGGTCAGGAAGTAATGCCGACTGCCCAGCACGCAAAGCGGACCGCGCGCCCCTGAACCCAAGGCTAGGAAACGCTGAACAAGTCCACATCCTTGTCATTGCGAGCGAAGCGCGGCAATCCAGTGCAGTGATTCATCGCACATTTCTGGATTGCCGCGTCGCTACGCTCCTCGCAATGACTCGTTCAGGGTTTCCCTAGCCGCTCATTCCCGGTACATAACCATGACGCAGCTGGTTGCTGCAGACCACGCGCGACCACACGAATTGCCGCAGGTAGTCCTCGCTGCCTGCCTGCACGCCGGTGCCCGAGAGCGCCGTTCCGCCAAACGGCTGGATGCCGACGCGCGCGCCGGTGATCGCGCGGTTCAGGTACAGATTGCCAACCCGGAATTGTTGCTGTGCCGCGTCCAGATGCTGTGGCAGGCGCGAAAATACGCCGCCGGTCAGCGCGTAGTCGCTGTCGTTGGCGAACGTCAGCGCGGCCTCGAAGTCGGGCGCATGCAGCACGGCCAGAATCGGCGCGAAGATTTCCTCGCGCGCCAGCCGGTGATGCGCCTGGATGTCGGCAAAAATGGCAGGCGCGAAATAGTAGCCGCCTGCCGGCACACCGCACTGATAGATCAGCCTGCCTTCCGTCACGCCGATATCGAAGTAGCGTTGCGCCTTGTCCAGCGCCTGCTGATTGATCAGCGGGCCGAAGCGGAATTGTGGATCGGCGGGCGGCCCCAGCGGCCAGCTCGCCAGCGCATCCGCCAGCCGCGCCAAGAGGCGCTCGTGCACGCGGCCCACGGTGATCAGGCGCGACGCGGCGGAGCATTTCTGTCCCTGGTAGCCGAATGCGGACGCCAGGATGTGCATCACCGCCTCATCGAGGTCGGCATCCTCGTCGACGATGATCGCGTTCTTGCCGCCCATCTCGCACACCACGCGCTTGACGCGCCGCTGCTCGGGGCTGCGCCGGTGCGCCTGTTCGATGAGCGCCAACCCCACCTCGCGCGAGCCGGTGAAGGCGATCACGGCGACGTCGGGGTGTGCAGCCAGCAGCGAACCCAGGGTTGATCCTTCGCCCGGCAACAGTTGCGCCACCGCCGGCGGGAACCCGGCTTCCAGCAGGATCTCGTGCAGCTTGCAGGCATTGATCTGCGCCGGCGTGGCCGGCTTCATGATGACCGGATTGCCGCACACCAGTGCCGCCGCGCTCATGCCGGAGAGGATGGCAAGCGGGAAATTCCACGGCGCGACGACGGCCGTCGGCCCCATCGCCTCGTAGCGCGTGGCGTTCTTCTCGCCGGGAAAGTCGCGCGTAGTGCGCCAGTCCAGCAGCCGCTCCGCAGCATCCGCGTAATAGTTCCAGCAGTCGATGGCTTCGGCGACGTCGGCGTCGGCCTCGCGCCATGCCTTGCCCACTTCCAGCACCTGCCACGCCGCCAGCTCGAAGCGGCGGCGGGCCATGATGCTCGCCGCCGCGCGGCACAGGCGCGCGCGTTCGCTCACCGCTGTCTCGCGCCAGCCGGGGAAGGCGGCGACGGCATGGCGAACCGCCTGCTGCGCGTGCGCGGGCTCGGCCTGCTCGATGCGGCCGAGGCGCTGCGCCGGGTCGGCCGGGTTGCGGCTGTCGCGCCAGCGGGTCGTCGTCGCGCATCGCAGGACCGCATGCAGCGGGTAGTCGCGCCCCAATTCCCCCGTCACCTGCGCCAGCGCCGCGCGCATCGCCTGTCGCGGCTCGGCCTGGCTGAAATCGGCCAGCGGTGTGTTGCGGAATCCCGGCTCGCCCTCGCTTTCCCGGGGTCGCGCCAGCGGCGCGGCGAGCAGGTTCTCCGGCGGCGCGTCTTCCAGATAGGTCTGGCGCAACACCGACGTCGACGCGGTGTTTTCCAGCAGGCGGCGGATGAGATAGGCGATGCCGCCGATGAGGTCGCCCACCGGCAGATACATGCGCAGGCGCACGCCCTCCGCGACTATGGCGGCGGCGAGCGGGTCGGCCATGCCGTAGAGCATCTGCACCTCCCAGCTGGCGCCCGTGCGTCCCCGTGCACGCGCCAGCGCCAGCGCGTGCGCCAGCGAACGCAGGTTGTGGCTGGCGATCATCGGATAGACGCGTTCGCCCGCCGCGAACAGCAGCTCGGTGAGCCGTTCGAAATGGACATCGGTGGCGGCCTTGTCGGTATACACCGGACTGGGCCAGAAGCGCTGCGCCGCCAGCGCCACTTCGCTGTCCCAGTAGGCGCCCTTGACCAGGCGCACGCGCAGCGGCCGCTCGCGCGTCCACGGCAGCGCCAGCAAGCCGCGCAAATCCGCTTCGGCGTCCGGGCGATAGGCCTGAAGCGCCAGCCCGGGCGGAATGCCGGGCCGTTCCGCCAGATGCCGGAACACCGCCAGCACCAGCGGCCGGCTGTCGTGGTTTTCCATGTCGAGGGTGAGGCTGACGCCGGCCTGTGCGGCGGCTGTACGGATCGGCTCGATGCGGCCGAGCACCCGCTCCACGCTGCCCTCCAGGTCGATCGGATCGAAGCGCGGGGTGAGCGCGGAAAGCTTGATCGAGAGATCGGGCTGCTGCGTGGCGCTGGTCCCGAGCCAGGCGAGCAGCTTCAGAATGCGCGCGGCATAGATGTCGGCCTCGGCCTCGGACAGCACCGCCTCGCCGAGGGCGTCGAGGCTCACCGCGGCGGGCAGGCGGGCAATTTTCTTCAGGGTCGCGGCAAAGACCCTGGCGTCCTCCTCGACCACGAACAAGCGTGCCATGCGCGCCACCGCCCGCTGCAGCAGCGGCGCCATCCAGACCTGCCCGCCCACCCTGAGCAGCCGCCCGAACATCCCGCCCAGTTCGAAGCCGCCCAGGTAGGCGCGGAAGTGCGTGGCGATCATGTGGTGATCGCGCAGTTGCGGCAGGACGTCGACGAACTGGAACAGCGCATCGCGCAGCCGCGCGTCGGCAATGGCCCGCTTCAGCATCTTTCGGCGCCCGGCGTAAAAGCCGGGTGGGTGCGCCCGCGCCCGCTGGTAAAGCGTGCGGCCGATTGTCTGGATCGAGGGTTCGAGGGACGCGGCAGCCATGGCCGCAGTATAGGCGGCGGGCAGGACCGGCTTTTTCGTAGGAGCGGCGTCCACGCCGCGATTGGCTCGTTTGTCTACGGAACCAAGGTTTCGCGCCTTGGAAGGCGCTCCTACGAGGTTGGCGTCGATCAAAACCAGCTTTGTTTTGTGGCCATCGACCCGCTATAACTAGGCTTGTTTCGCCACCGAACAGGAGATCGCCATGAACGGAAAACACTTGCCTGCCGCCCTTGCACTCGGCCTCTTCCTGGCCATTCCCCTGACCGCGCTTGCGCAGGGCAAGGTGACGATCACGTCGCCGGCAGACGGCGCCACCCTCGACGCGATGGACGAGAACCGGGTGGTCTACGAAGTGGAAACCGGCCCGCGCGGGGATCACGCCCATCTCTACGTCGACAACAAGGAAGTGGCGATATTGCGCAAGCTCAAGGGCAGCTATCCGCTGGAAACCCTGTCTTCCGGCAAGCATAGCCTCTGCGTCAAGGTGGTGAACAAGGCCCACGTGCCCATCGGCATCGGACAGTGCATCCAGGTTACGGTGAAGTAAGCCGTGTGGTCGGAAAACCTCGCCTATGCCCTGACCCAGGTGGTGCACAACTTCGGCGCCGCCGCCGTGCTGGGCGGCGCGGTATTCGTGCTGTGGCCCGCGTTCAGGCTGGAAAACGTTCGCACATTCGCCTGGCTGATCCTGCTTGCCTGGGGCGCGCAAATTGCCAGCGGCGGATTGTTCGGCCTCACCAGCCTCTACTACTACGGCGAGACGCCGGACTTGAGCAGCATTGCCATGGCTGCGCTTGCAGTCAAAGTGGCGGCGGCGATAACAGGCTTCCTGCTGGTTGCCATCTATCTTGTCCGTGGCCGGGAATGGGACCGCGTGCGGGTGAAGCACACCTTCCAGGCTCTCGCCGCACTGGGCGCCACTGCCCTGACGGCAGCCGCCTTCCTGCGCTGGTTCTCATAGCCAGGACATGCGCCGTCGGGTGAATGTTGGCCACAGATCGAGGATGAACGGATGAACATACTTCTGCTTGGGCTCGTTCTCTTCATCGGCGCGCACTCCGTATCCATCGTCAACGATCCCTGGCGCAACCGCATGGCCGCGAGAATGGGCGAATGGTCGTGGAAGGGCGTGTACGCGCTGGTGTCCATTGCCGGATTCGCGCTCATCGTCTGGGGCTACGGGCTCGCCCGTCAGGATCCGGTGATTCTCTACACGCCGCCCGCCTGGCTGCATTCCGTAGCGATGGTCCTGCTCGTTCCCGTCTTTCCCCTGCTGCTGGCAGCCTATCTGCCGGGGCGCATCCAGGCCGCCGCCAGACACCCCATGCTGGCCGCCACCAAGCTGTGGGCCGTCGCCCACCTGCTCGCCAACGGCATGCTGGCCGACGTGCTCCTGTTCGGCGTCTTCCTCGTCTGGGCGGTGCTGGACCGCATCTCGATGAAGCGCCGCACGCAGCGGCCTGTTCCAGGCATCCCGCCTTCCCGGGCGAACGACCTCATTGCCGTGGTCGGCGGTCTCGCGCTCTATGCCGCATTCGTTTTCTGGCTGCATGGCTGGCTGATCGGCGTCCCGCTCATCGAGCGCACATGGATGCCCACATGAAACTGGATTGAAAGGAGAAGCACCATGGCAAACCCATTCGTGCATGTCGAATTGCATACCGGCGATCTTGCCAAGGCCAAGGCGTTTTATTCTGGGCTGTTCGGCTGGAATCTGCAGGATCTGCCCGCGCCCGGCGGCGGTTCATACACCATGATCAACGTGGGCGAAGGCACCGGCGGCGGCATGATGGGCGACCCGGGCGTGCCGCCGCACTGGATGGCCTACATCGGCGTGGACGACGCCGCTGCCACCACGGCAAAAGCCAAATCGCTGGGGGCGACCGTGGTCCAGGATGTCATGGAGGTGGGGGACTATGGCTGGATGAGCGTCATTACCGATCCCACCGGGGCCACCTTCGCCCTCTGGCAGGCGAAAACGCCCGAGCAAAGTGGCGGTGACTGAAGTGTCGGGATGACCCGCCGCCAAGCGCGGTGCGTCCCGCCGGTCACACGCCGATGACCAGCGCGAGGCCGATGGCGGCAATGCCGGCACCCGCCAAGCGCATCGCGTGGCGGCCGCTCAGGCTGGCTGCGATGCCCGCGCCATGCAGGCAGGCCGTGGCGAGTATGAAGCCCAGGGCATAGCGAATGGGCGACGCCGCCTGCGGCATTTCCAGTCCATGGGCGTAGCCGTGGAACAGCGCGAATGCGGCGGCGAGCGCCATGCCGGCCGTCGCCGCCCACTGGCGCCGGGTGGCGACCAGCAGGCCCAGCACCAGCACCGACAGCGCGATGGCGGTCTCGGCCTGCGGCAGCGCGATTCCCGACCAGGCCAGCCCGCCGCCCAAAACCATTGCGCCGACAAAGGCCGCGGGCACCGCCCACAGCGCCCGCCCACCCTGCTGCGCGGCCCACAGGCCGACCGCAATCATGGCGAGCAGATGGTCCAGCCCCAGCAGGGGATGCGCCAGTCCGCCGGCAAAGCCGGTGACGGTGGCGTGATCGCCGGTGTGCGCGGATGCGCTCCCGGCGAACAGGATCAAGGCGGCCAGTGCAAACGTGCGTGAAGGTTTCATCGGGTTCATTGCGTGTTCTCCGGATTGGAATGATTTCATTACTTGATCTTCACCTGCACCAGTTCCTCGCCGTCCGGATCGGTGACGTGCACGGCACAGGCGATGCAAGGATCGAAAGAGTGGATGGTGCGCAGGATTTCGATCGGCTGTTTCGGATCGTGCATCACGTGGTTGTCCTGCAGCGCCGCCTCGTACGCGCCCGGCTGGCCATTGGCGTCGCGCGGGCCGGCGTTCCAGGTGCTGGGCACCACCGCCTGGTAGTTGCTGATCCTGGCGTCGTCGATGACGATCCAGTGGGAGAGCCCGCCGCGCGGCGCTTCCATCAGGCCGACGCCCTGCATGTGTTTCGGCCAGGTCGACGGATCCCAGTACTGGTCGTTGAAGGTGCGGAGGTCGCCGGCCTTGATGTTGGCCATTAACTGATCGTACCAACCCTGCATGGCGTCGGCCAGTATCTTGGTTTCCAGCGTGCGCGCGGCGGTGCGGCCGAGCGTGGAGTACAGCGCGTCGACCGGCACATCGAGCGTTTTCAGCGCCAGGTCGACCAGTTCCTTGGCCTGCTTGTCGCCCTTGGCGACCATCATCAGCACGCGGGCGAGCGGGCCGACTTCCATGGAATGCCCCTTCCAGCGCGGCGATTTCAGCCAGGAGTATTTCTGCTCCACGTCGAGGTGTTGGTAAGGCGGCTTCGGTCCGGTGTAGTTGAGTTCCGTCTCGCCCCTGAACGGGTGCAGACCCTGCGCGTCGCCCTCGCTGTACTTGTACCAGGAGTGGCTGACATATTCCTGGATCTCGTTGTCCGCATCGAGGTCGATGGGATGGATCGTCGACAGGTCGCGCTCGAGGATGACGCCGCGTGGGATGAGATAGGATTCCGGGTCCCAGAATCCCTTGGCCGGCAGGTCGCCGAACGACAGGAAATTGCCCAGGCCTTCGCCGCGCCCGGCCCAGTCCTTGTAGAAACCGGCGATGGCGAGGGTGTCCGGCACATAGACCTGATCGACGAATTCGCGCATCTGTTTGATGACGTTCTGCACCGTCTGCAGGCCAACCATGTTGAGCGCGGTGGCATCCTGGCCGCCGCGATAATGCGGCCCCTTGCCCGCGCCGGCTCCGGTGTGCACGGAAATGGCCGACGGCACGCCGCCCACCACGAAGTTGGGATGCGGGTTCTTGCCGCCGAAGATGGTGTGCAGCTTGACCACGTCGCGCTGCCAGGCGAGCGCGTCGAGGTAGTGCGCCACCGCCATCAGGTTGGCTTCCGGCGGCAGCTTGTAGGCGGGGTGGCCCCAGTAAGCGTTGGCGAAGATGCCGAGCTGGCCCTGCTCGACGAAGGTCTTCACCTTCTTCTGCACGTCGGCAAAGTAGCCCGGCGACGATCGCGAATAGCCGGAGATCGATTGCGCCAGCGTCGAGGTCGCCTTGGGGTCGGCCTTCAGCGCCGACACCACGTCGACCCAGTCGAGCGCGTGCAGGTGATAGAAGTGCATCACGTGGTCGTGAACGAACTGCGCCGCGATCATCAGGTTGCGGATCAGCTCGGCGTTGTGCGGAATGCCGTAGCTGGGGATGGCGCGATGCAGCGCATCCTCCACCGAACGCACCGAGGCGATGCCGTGCACCAGGGTGCAGACGCCGCAGATGCGCTGGGCGAAGGCCCAAGCGTCGCGCGGGTCCCTGCCTCGAAGGATGATCTCGATGCCGCGCACCATGGTGCCGGCGGAATACGCGTGGGTGATCATGCCGTCGGCGTCGGTTTCCGCCTCGATGCGCAGATGGCCCTCGATGCGGGTGATGGGATCGACGACGACGCGTTGCGCTGTGGCCATGTGCTTAATCCTCCAGGTGTTCCGCCAGCAACTCGGTCAGGCCGAGCAGTTTGGTATCCATTTCGTAATGGTCGAGCGCCTCCTCGATGGTGATGCGGCAGTTGGCGCAGAACGTCACCATGGTGTCGACGCCCGCCTCCTCGATCTGGCGCTTCTTGACGCCGAAGGCCTTGGCACGCAGCGCTTCCGCTTCTTCGGTGTGGATCGCCGACGCGCCGCCGCCGCCCCCGCAGCACCAGTTCCATTTCTGCTGGTCGGCGATCGGGATGTAGTTCTCCGCCACCTGCCGGATCAATGCCTCGGGCGCCTGCAGCACGCCGCCGCGGCGCACGATCTGGCAGGGATCGTGCAGGATGAGCGGGTCCTTCATTTTGTCCTTCATCTTCAGCAAACCCTCTTGGCGCAGTTGGTCGAGCAACTCCAGAACATGCACGACCTTGAAGCCGAAGGGCCGGCCGATCAGGTTGGGCCCTTCCCAGCGGATCGCCATGTAAGCGTGGCCGCACTCGGGCGACAGCACATATTTCACCTTCAGCCGCTCGGCGGCATCGACGATGCGCGAAACGATCACCTTGGCGAGATCGGACGCGCCGATCTGGATGCCGGCGTTGGTCGCCTCGAAGGCATCGGACGCGAGGGTGAAGCTGATGCCCGCCTTCTTGAAGATTTTGGCCAGCGCTTCGATGTACTCGGGATAGTTGACGATCTCCATCGACGACAGCAGCACTAGGTAGTCGGCGCCTTCCTTGTCCACCGGAATGCTGACGCCGGTGGCCTCCTCGGCCTTTCTCAGAACATTGGCGACGGCCGGCCATTTCAGGCCCATCGGGCCGCCGATCTCGACCGTGCGCCTGGTGGCGCTCCGGATGCCGTCGGGGACATGGCCGGACACCGCCATGCCCTCGCGGAACTTGCGGATCATGTAGACGATGTCGTTGCCCACCGGGCAGATCATGGAACAGCGTCCGCACAGCGTGCAGCTGTCGTAGACCAGTTCCTGCCACTCGCCGAGCTCTTCGTCGGTGATCGGCTTGGAGAGGCCCACCATCTTCTTCAGCCGCCCGAGCAGCGTGTATTCCTGCTCGTAGACGCGGCGCAGCGGCTCCACCTTGTGGATCGGCGTGTATTTGGGGTCGCCGGTTTCGGTATAGAACAGGCAGGCCTCGGCGCACAGGCCGCAGTGCACGCAGCTTTCAAAATAGCTGGCGATGGGCGCGTCGATGACTTCCTTGAGGGTTTGCATGACTTTTTGCAGTGAGGCGCTCATACCGCTCTCTCCTTGGACTTCTGTGTTATTCCGAGGCTAGTGTGTCGGTCGCTGCCAGCATTCGCGGCCGGTCGCATCCCCACTGCGCGGGGCCCCTGCTCCCTGCTCATACTGGCACCCCCTTGCGCGCGTTCGCACTGCCGTTGTACCAGCGCGAGCCGAACAGCGTGAAGACATGGAACAGCTTGGTGAAGGGGAGTACCACCAGCAGGATTTCCGCAGAGAGGATGTGCAGCGCCAGCATCTGGGTGTAGGGCAGCACAAGATGCTGCACCGCCAGCCAGCCGGTCAGCACCGGCAGGAAGGTCACCGCCCAGGTGAACCAGTCTTCGAAGGTGCTGAGAAAACGCTTGGCCGGCTTGTTGATGCGGTCGACCAGCATCACCACCATCGTGGCCATCGTCACCACTGCCGCCAGGTCGACGAACTGCGAAGGCAGGCCGGGCCACGACAGGCCGGTGAGGTTGGTGACCAGGAGGATGTGCGGCGTGCCCAGGAACACGATGATGGCCAGCCCGATGTGGAAGACGTAGCCGCCGATGTAGCTCACCGGTGCGCGTTTCAGCATGCCGGGCGGCGACAGCGAGCGCCTGAACACGGTGTGCAGGCCGGAAGCGCCGGCGGCATGACGCGGCGCGGCGAGGTCCTTCCTGCGGCCCAGCGTATAGATCTCGACCAGGCGCCACAGCACGCCCAGCAGGAAAATGCCGACGGCGATGTCGAGACCCGGACCGCGTACCCAGGTCAGAAATTGCAGTTCGTTCATGCTCATTTCTCCAGGTCGGCCAGGGTGATCGGTTCATGCGCCTTCCTGGCGGCGCCCTTCTTGGCGCGGTTGGCGAAGCTGACCGCCACGCCCGCACCTGCGCCCGCCACCGCGGCGACTGCCGCGATCTTCAGCGGATCGGCCGGCACCGACAGCGCCTTGTAGAAGCCGCCGGCATCCCAGAAATCCGGCTCGGAACAGCCGAGGCAGCCGTGTCCGGATTCCACCGGCCACGAGGTGCCGCCGTTCCATTTCACCGTGGCGCAGGCGTTGTGGGTCACCGGCCCCTTGCAGCCCAGCTCGAACAGGCACCAGCCTTGGCGCGCGCCCTCGTCGTCGAAGGTCTTGGCGAACTTGCCCTGGTCGTAGAAGGGCCGGCGGTAGCAGCGGTCGTGGATGGTCTCGCTGAAGAAGGCCTTGGGCCGTCGCTTGTCGTCGAGTTCCGGCAGGCTGCCGAAGGTGAGGTAATGCGCCAGCACGCCGGTCATCACCACCGGGATGGGCGGACAGCCGGGAATGTTGACGATGGGCTTGTCCTTGACGATGTCGGACACCGAGACCGCGCCGGTCGGGTTCGGGTTGGCCTTCGGGATGCCGCCGTAGGAGGCGCACGAGCCGACGGCGATGACGGCGGCCGCGCCTGCCGCGGCCTCCTTCAGCAGGTCGACATTGGAGCGGCCGCCGATGCAGGAATAGGCGCCGTCCACCCCCAGCGGAATCGAGCCGTCGACGATCAGCAGATACTTGCCCGCGTTGTCCTTCATCGCGTTCTGCCGGGCTTCCTCGGCTTGGTGGCCGGCCGCGGCCATCAGCGTCTCCTGGTAGTCGAGCGACACCATGTCGAAGATCATGCCTTCCAGCGTCGGCGAGTGCGAGCGCGTGATCGACTCGGTGCAGCCGGTGCATTCCTGGAACGGCAGCCAGATCACCGACGGCCGCCTGGCCGCGGCCATCGCCTCCGCCATGGCGCGCCCGGCCGAAGGCGGCAGCGCCATCATCGAGGCCAGCGTGGCGCAGTATTTGAGGAAGGTTCGGCGGGTGACGCCCTGCCGCGCAAGTGTGTCGATCAACGGACCCTGCATGATGCTAGCCTCCTGACGTAAACCCCACCTGAACAAGCCCACATTTGTCATTCCGGCGAAAGCCGGAATCCAGTGAGAAACTGGACCCCGGCTTTCGCCGGGGTGACGAATTGTTCTGGACTGCCTTAATACACCCCGGTACTCAACTCAGCTTGGGGAAAAGCTGATTAATTCGGTATAGCCGTCATTGCGAGCGAAGCGCGGCAATCCAGCGCATTGATCAAGCCGGCATTTCTGGATTGCCCTAAAGGACTCCGATCCACTACGTGCTAAAGCACGTGTGGAATCGTATGCCGCGTCGCTACGCTCCTCGCAATGACGAATCAATCAGCGTTTCCCTGCAGATCGGAAATCATCAACTCAAGATTTTCCCGCCCGATCGCCACATCCTGGGGATGGGCCTTCACCAGTTCGGGAACGAAGGCGACCTCCATGAACTGCGTGGTGACCGCGCCCTGCTCGTTGCGATGCGTCACCCACCAGACGCCGGGGCAGGCGGTCTCGTTCAGCGTGGATTCGCCGTTGGCCTGCAGGGTGACGCTGATTTCTCCGGTGCCCAGTTTTTGCTGCAGCCAGTCGAGATCGGCCGGCGTCAGCGGCAAGGCGGACAGGTCGATGGCGGACGATTCGCCGGTCTCCAGCAGGCGTTTCACCTGCTCGGCCAGTTCGCGCAGCAAGGGCGGCGCATTGCCGGAAAGGCCGGGTTCGCCCGCGGGCGGCGTAACGACGTGGATGGGGATGGCGTCAAGCGACATGCCACGCCCGGATTTGTTTGACGATCGCCGCACAGGCGGAAGGAATGGCCGCGGCAACGGCCGGGGTCGGCCGTTCGCCCCAGTCGATGACATCGGGCCGGATCGCCAGCATCGCGCGCTTTTCGGGCCAGTGGCCGGCCAGAAGGGCGATGGCGCGCAGATCGGTCAGCCCCACTTCGTGCACCGAGGCACGGCGATCGCTCATCAGGAATGCGTCCATCTCCTCCCCCTCCAGCAACGCCCACTCGCCCGGTTTGCTCTTGATATGCGCGGCATCGACGACGATCAGCGCATCGGCCTCCTCGATCGGCCCCGCCAGGGTGAACGACAGCGTGCCGCCGTCGAGCAGGGTCACATCGGGCCAGTCCGCCAACTCGGGTTCGAGCGCCTGCAGCACATGAATGCCGATGCCTTCGTCGGTGAGCAGGGTGTTGCCGATGCCGAGCACGAGCGTTTTCATGGCCCCAATCTAGCAGCACGCAATTCGAATAACAACCAGGTAACGCGCTCAAGCTTCTGATTCTTCATCATAATTTTGCAATATTCCCGGCCGGGCGCAGGCTCGGCAAATCACATATACTGGTCTGAGTGTAGGTTCTGATTGCCGCTTATGTGTCTCGCCATCCCGATGCAGATCGAATCGATCGAGGGCTATACCGCCCGTTGCCAGGCCAAGGGCGTGTGGCGCGACGTCAGCCTGTTCATGATGCAGGACGCGCCGCCCGCCGTCGGCGACTTCGTCATGGTGCACGTCGGCTACGCCATCCAGAAAATCGCCGAATCCGAAGCCCGCACCACCTGGGAACTGCTGGACCAGATCCTGGAGGAAAGCGGTGCATGAACTGGCGGTCGCCCAGGCGCTCGTCGAACAGGTGGACGCCGTGATCGATCAGCACGGCGCGACGCTGGCCAGCCTGATCCGCGTGCGCATCGGCCCGCTTGCCGGCGTCGTGCCCGAACTGCTCGCAAGCGCCTTTCCGCTGGCCGCCGCCGGCAGCCGCATGGAACACGCCGAACTCGAATTTGCCCACGCCCCGATCAAGGTTCGCTGCCAGACCTGCAGTGCCGAGACCGAAGCCGCGATGAACCGCCTCGTCTGCGGCGCCTGCGGCGACTGGCACACCCAGATCATTTCCGGCGACGAACTCCTGCTCGAAAGCGTCGAACTGATCAACGACACCCCTCTCGACTCTCCACTCTCCGCTCATCCAAATGTGTGACACCTGCGGCTGCAACCTCACCCCCGGCAACAAACACCTCGCGTTCAAACCCGTCGCCAGGGGCGCGACCGCGGTGTCCGTGCTGAAAGGCTTGCTGGCAAAGAACGACGACCAGGCCGCGCACAACCGCGAACACTTCGACCGCCGCGGCATCCTCGCGATCAACCTGATGTCCTCGCCCGGCTCGGGCAAGACCGCGCTGCTGGAAGCCACGCTCACCGCACTGAAAAATGAATTCACCTGCGCCGTGATCGAGGGCGACCTCGAAACCGAGAACGACGCCGAACGCATCCGCGCGAAAGGCGTGCAGGCGCACCAGATCGTCACCGGCACCGCCTGCCATCTCGACGCCCATCTGGTGCACGACGCCCTGCACCACATGACGCTCGACGGCGTCGACATCCTGTTCATCGAGAACGTCGGCAATCTCGTGTGCCCGGCGAGCTTCGACCTCGGCCAGCACCTCAACGTCACCCTGCTCTCGGTCACCGAAGGCGACGACAAGCCGGCGAAGTATCCGGTAATGTTCCGCGCGGCGGATGCCATGCTGCTGACCAAGACCGACCTGCTGGCCGTGCTCGACGACTTCGACCCCGACAAGGCGGAGGCGCATTTGCGCAACCTCGCCAACCCGGCGCCGGTGATGCGGCTCTCTGCCCGCAAGGATCTGGGCATGGACGCGTGGCTCGCCTGGCTGCGCGAAGAGCTTGCCACCCAGCGCGCCCGTGTCGCGATCGGTCAATCGCGTCGCCCGGCGATCCAGGCCGACGGCCAGAAATACCATCGCACCTGATGGATAAGGCCCGCGCCTGGCTGGAGAAAATCCACGCCCTCGAATTCGACCGCACGGTCAAGATCATGAACGTGTGCGGCGGCCACGAGCGCTCGATCACCCAGGCCGGCCTGCGCGGCGCGCTGCCAATGTGGATCGAACTGGTGCCCGGCCCCGGCTGCCCGGTGTGCGTGTGTCCGGAGGAAGATGTCTACCAGGCGATCCAGCTTGCGCTCGTGGACCGCGTCATCCTGGTCGCTTTCGGCGACATGCTGCGCGTGCCGGTCAACGTGAAAAAGGGCGAGGTGCGCTCGCTGGCCGAGGCGCAGGCCGCCGGCGCCGACGTGCGCCCGATCGCCAGCCCGCTCGATGCCCGAAGAATTGCGCTGGAGAATCCGGATCGCGCGGTGGTGTTCTTCGCCGCCGGCTTCGAGACCACCACCGCGCCGGTGGCGGCGATGCTGGCGGAGGGTATTACCTGTCCATCCTGCTGTCCGGCCGCCTGACCTAGCCGGCGGTGGCCATGCTGCTGGAGTCCGGCAGCCCCGGCTTCGATGCGCTGGTCGCGCCCGGCCACGTCTCCACCGTGATGGGGCCGGAGGAATGGCGCTTCGTCGTCGACCGCCACGAGATTCCCGCCGCCGTCTCCGGTTTCGCGCCGGAGACGCTGCTGGCGTCGTTCTATTCCGTGCTGCGCCAGCTGAAAAGCGGCGAGTGCTTTCTCGACAACTGCTATCGCGAAGTCGCGCGTCCCGGCGGCAATCCCACCGGGCGCCGCCTGCTCGATGAGACGCTCGACATCGTCGACGCCAACTGGCGCGGCATCGGCATCATCCCGCGCTCCGGCTTTGCGCTGAAACCTGCCTTCGCCCGGCACGATGCGCGTCAGCTGTTCCCCGACCATGCCGACCCCGGCCGCCGTCGCGCCGGCGAAATGCCGCCCGGCTGCGATTGTGCGCAGGTGGTGCTGGGCAAGATCTACCCCAACCAGTGCCGCATCTACGGCCGCGGCTGCACCCCGCGCAACCCGGTCGGCCCCTGCATGGTGTCGGACGAAGGCGCCTGCCGCATCTGGTGGGCGGGCGGCGTGCGCGTAGCCGCCGATGCCTAGACCGAGCGCATTCCATATCACCGTCAGCGGCAGGGTGCAGGGCGTGGGCTTCCGGCCCTTCGTCTACCGCCTGGCGCACCGGCACGGAATCAAGGGCTGGGTGCGCAACGTCAACGGCGCGGTGGAAATCCATGCCGAAGGCGCACCCGCTCGATTGCAGCGTTTCAGCGAGGCGCTGCTCGCCGAAGCGCCGCCGCTGTCGGCGCCCGGCCCGCTCACCGTTGCCCGTTGCGCAGCCGAGCAGATCCGGGACTTTTCCATCCGCGACAGCCTGGCGGCCAGCGCCGCCGACATTCATCTCCCTGCCGACGGTTTCGTCTGCGCCGATTGCCTGAGTGAACTGCACAACCCGGCCAACCGCCGCCACCGCTATCCCTTCATCAACTGCACCCAGTGCGGCCCGCGCTACACGCTGATCACTGCCCTGCCCTACGACCGCCCCAGTACGGCGATGCGCGATTTCGCCCTGTGCCCGGACTGCCGGCGCGAATATGAGAATCCGCTCGACCGCCGCTTCCATGCCGAGCCGATCGCCTGCCCGGTGTGCGGACCGCATCTCGAGTTCGTCTCGGGCGAAGCAATCCATCCTGGCGATGAAGCGGCCCTGACCGCCGCCGTCGCAGCATTGCGCGCCGGAAAAATCGTCGCGGTGAAAGGCGTCGGCGGCTATCACCTGCTGTGCGATGCAATGAGCGACGATGCTGTTTCAAAACTGCGCGCAAGAAAGCCGCGCCCGGCGAAGCCGCTGGCGGTGATGTTCCGCGATCTCAAAGCCTTGTGCGAGGCCGCTCACCCCACGTCTGAACAGGAAGTCCTCCTTGCATCGCCCGAACGCCCCATCGTGCTGCTGCCGAAGCGCACGCATTCCAGCCTGTCCGAACACATCGCCCCCGGCCTCGCGGAAATCGGTTGCCTCTTGCCCTACTCGCCGCTGCACGACCTGCTGCTGAACGACTTTGGCGGGCCGCTGGTGGCCACCTCGGGCAACCTTTCCGGCGAGCCGGTGCTGACCGACAACCGTGAGACACAAACCCGCCTCGCCCATATCGCCGATGCCTTCCTGCACCACGACCGCCCCATCGTGCGGCCGGCCGACGACCCGGTCTATCGCGTCATCGCCGGTGTCCCACGTCCGCTGCGCCTGGGGCGCGGCAGCGCGCCGCTGGAACTCGAGCTCCCCATGGCCCTGCCCGAACCCCTGCTCGCGCTCGGCAGCCACATGAAGAACACGCTGTGCCTCGCCTGGGGCCATCGCGCCGTCGTCTTGCCGCACATCGGCGAACTCGACTCCGTGCGCAGTCTCGATACGCTGGCGCAGGTGGCGGCGGACCTGCAGCGTCTGTACCAGGTGCAGGCCTCGCGCTTGCTGGTGGACCGGCATCCCGGCTACGGCTATCGCCGCCATGCCCGCGACAGCAACTTGCCCTTGACTGAAATCTGGCATCACCACGCCCACGCCTCGGCGCTGGCCTGGGAGTTTCCGGAGGTGACCGAATGGATCGTGTTCGCCTGGGACGGCGTCGGCCTCGGCGAGGATCAAACCCTGTGGGGCGGCGAAGCCTTCACCGGCGCACCCAGCCGCTGGCGGCGCGCCGCCTCGATGCGGCCGTTCCGGCTGCCGGGCGGCGACAAGGCCGGGCGCGAGCCGTGGCGCGCCGCCGCGGCCTTGCTGTGGGAGACCGGCCAGGCCGCGCCCTTCGCGCCCGAACCCTTGCATCAGGCGTGGGCAGCCCGCCTCAACAGCCCGGCCAGTTCGTCGGTCGGCCGCCTGTTCGACGCGACGGCGGCGCTGTGCGGCGTGTGCACCCATGCGAGCTTCGAAGGCGAAGGGCCGATGCGGCTGGAAGCGGTGGCATACGAAGCCACACCCGCTTTAGCCCATGACGGATCCTCCAGGGAACCACCGAATAAACCCTCGCCCGTCATTGCGAGCAACGCGAAGCAATCCAGAATGCCGACGGAATCAACAGACTCTGGATCGCCCCACAAGGGGACTCCGATCCATTACGCGCTAAAGCGCGTGTGGAGTCGTATGCCACGGCCCTGTGGGCCTCGCGATGACGGAATACATGGAGAAACGGTCGGGGGCGAAACCGTCGCACTACCGCTCGAACGCGACCCGCTTGGCGTGTGGCGCACCGACTGGGCGCCGCTCTTGCCGATGCTCGCCGACGCCACTCGCCCCGCGGCCGAACGCGCGGCCCGCTTCCATCTCAGCCTGGCGCAGACGCTGGTCGAACAGGCGCAGCAACTGCGCGCACAAACCGGCATCCAGTCGGTCGGCCTCACCGGCGGCGTGTTCCAGAACCGCCTGCTCGCCGAAGTCGCGATTCGCCTGCTTGAGGCCGCGGGCTTCGACGTCCGCCTGCCGCGACGTATCCCGGTGAACGATGCCGGGTTAAGCTTCGGTCAGGTCATCGAATTTCTATATCAATAAATCCATGGACGACACCCGCATTCTCCTCGCGCACGGCAACGGCGGCCGCCTGATGCGCGAACTCATCACCGACATCTTTGCCCGCCATCTCGGCAACCCGCTGCTCGACACCGACGCCGACGCGGTCGCGCTGCCGCATGTGGACGGCGACATCATGGTCACCACCGACGGCTTCACCGTCGAGCCGCTCGAATTTCCCGGCGGCGACATCGGCTCGCTGGCCGTGCATGGCGTGGTCAACGACCTGGCGGTGGCCGGGGCCGATCCGCTCTATTTCACCGTGTCCGCACTCATCGAGGAAGGTCTGGAAATCTCGGCGCTCGACCGCTACATCGCCAGCTTTGCGCGGGCGGCGCGCCAGAACCACGTCGCCGTGGTGGCGGGCGACACCAAGGTGGTGCGCCGCGGCGAAGGCAGCGGGCTGTACCTGTCGGTCACCGGCATCGGCGTGCGGCGCGCGGGCGCGCGGCTGGCGATGAGCCGCATCGTGCCGGGCGACGTGGTGCTGGTATCCGGCCCGGTCGGCGATCACGGCATCGCGGTGATGCTGGCGCGCGAGCAGTTCGGCCTGTCCGGCGAGCTGCGCTCCGATTCGGCCTCGGTGCTGCCCTTGACGCGCGCCATCCGCGACTTTCCCGATCTCAAGTTCATGCGCGACCCGACGCGCGGCGGACTCGCCACCGTCGCCCACGAAATCGCACGCGCCAGCGGCCACAGCGTGGCGCTCGAGCAGAACGCGGTGCCGTTGCGCCCGGAAGTGGTGTCGGTGTGCGAAATGCTGGGTTACGACCCCTACTTCCTCGCGTGCGAAGGCCGCGTCGTCGCCGTCGCCGATCCCTACGCCGCCGATGAGCTGCTCGCCCGCTGGCACGCCCTGCCCGAAGGCCGCAACGCCTGTGCGGATTCAACCGGTGGATGCAACACACTAGAAGCTGCGTAAGCAGAAGGAGTGTTGCGATGAAGCGAAGACCGCGGATTTATTACACGGAAAGTCAGAAAGCAATCATGTGGGAGCGGTGGCGGAAAGGTGAGTCCCTCCAGCGTATCGCCGAACTGTTTGATCGCAACCACTCATCGATACAACGGATACTGGCTGAGACAGGTGGGATACAGCCGGCGCAACGACGCCGTTCGAGATTGGCGCTGACGTTAGCCGAGCGAGAAGAAATATCGCGTTCAGTGGCTATGGGTCAGTCGATACGTTCAGTAGCGACGCGACTTGGGCGTGCACCATCTACGATCAGCCGCGAGATAATGCGAAACGGTGGCCAGGAATGCT
>Ga0299912_10000447_pt1 | contig 35846 bp, 31 predicted proteins | sample RVTome_2_FD_207667 | JGI IMG/M metagenome (GOLD analysis project Ga0299912, IMG submission 207667) | Soil microbial communities from uranium-contaminated site in the Upper Colorado River Basin, Wyoming, United States - RVT95D214 (version 2) ... | reverse complement strand
CGGCCCGCCGCCCGGCGGTCAGGACGGGAAGAAGTCCATGGTGTAGTTGAGGGTGGTCGCCGCCACGTCCTTGGCCGCGAAGGTGATGCGCTTGATGTGCAGCACCAGCTTGCGTTCCAGCGCCGCGTCGCGCAGTTCGCTGCTCACCACCTCGACCCGGGTGAGCTCGCCGCTGGGGGCGATGGTGAGGCGGAACACCACCTTGCCGCGCAGGGTGGGATTGGCGCGCAGGGCGCGGTTGTAGATGTTGTTGATGGCCGCCTTGTTGCGGTCGAACATCAGCTGGATTTCCTCGTCGCTGCGGCCCCCGGCCTTGCCCTTGGCGCGTGCTGCGTCGGCGGCGCTGGCCACCGCCTCCACCGGGCTGTTCACCTTCTCCGTGGAGCGGGTGGCGAGGCGGGTGGTGCCTGTGTAGTTGCTCAGGCCCGCAGTGTTGATGCCGCCGCTGCCGCTGGTGGCCTTGGAGGTCAGGATGGAACGCTTGGTGTCGCCGGTGGCCGTCTGGCCCGCCTTGCTCAGGCGTTGCGGCGACTCCAGCAGGGCGACGTTGCGGTCGTCACGCAGCTCGGCCAGATCGTTGCTGAAGGCCATGATGCCGCTGCGCGCGGCCCGCTCCCGCGCCGCGGTCCGGTTTTCCGGCTTGGGCTTGGGTTGCGGCTTGGCCTCGGCCTTGGCTTCCGGCTTGGGTTCGGGTTTTACCTCGGGCTTGGCCTGCTCGACTACCGGCGGCGGAGGCGGCGGCGGGGCCGGTTTGCGCTGTTCCAGCACCAGCCGGGCAATGCGCTTGGGCACGTCCTCCACCGTGCTGCGTTCCACCTTGGGTACCGGCAGCAGGGTCACGACGAGGGACAGCACCAGGCCGAACAGCGCCGTGATGGTGAGGATGCGGCGGTAGCGACGGTCCTCCTCGCTGCCGCCGGCCCAGGAGATGTCCAGGGGAAGGGCGTAGGCACTCACACTCAGCTCTCCTTCACGCCCCGTTGCTGCACCGCCAGGGATACGGTGCCGTAACCTGATTCGGTGCAGGTGGCCATGACCTTCTTCAGCAGCTGGAAGGGCAGGGCGCGATCGCCGAGGATGGTGACTTCGCCGCGATCCTGTTCCGCGCCACCCTGCAGCAGACGGTTGCGTGCCTGTTCCTCCAGCGCGGCCTTGAGCGGTTGCAGGATGTTGTCGTTGTCGGCCAGGGCGGCACTGACCTTCTGCACCGCCTGGCCCTGCACGATGATGTCGTCACGGGTGACCAGCACGGTGACTGTCTGGCGTACCTTGGATTCGATGTTCGACTCGGGCAGCTTCACCGCCCGGCTGCTGGGCATCTCCTGCACGTCGGAGGAATTCACCAGCAGGAAGAACACCAGGATGGTGAAGATGTCCATCAGCGCGACCAGGTTCAGGCCCGCCGGTTTGTTGCGGCCGTGATGCCGCTCCATGCGCCGTGCGCGTCGCGAGGTTTCCATATCAGCTGCCCTTGCGCTCCGTGGCGGGTTGTGGCGCGTCGCCCAGGGAAATTTCCGGGAACAGTTCGTACTTGCTGCGCACCGTACCGGCGGCGCCGGTTTCGAATTGCCGCACCGTGTCCATCACCTGGATCAGGCGGTCGTAGGGCACCGTCGGCTCCAGCAGGATGGTGGCGCCCAGTTCATCGGGAAACTGCTGCTTGATGCGCCGCAGCGCATTGGACAGCGCCTCCAGGTCGTAGCCCTCAGCGGTGGCGGGCAGGCTGGCCACCACGCCGCCGGCACGATCGCCCACGTCGACGCGATCGGTACGCAGGATCACTTCCAGTTGCAGGCGCGGCTTGTCCAGCGGCTGCTCGCCGCCGGCGGCGGGCATGTTCAGCTCGTGGATGGTGATGCGCGAGAACACCGCCATGATCAGCAGGAACGGCACCAGTACCACCATCAGGTTCATGAAGGCGGTGACGTTGAGATCGGTGGCCTCCTTGAGGCGTGCCGCACGGCGGCGGCGCGTGCTCATCAGGCGGCCTCCGGACGCTGCCGTTCAGTGGTGACCAGGTTGACCACCTTCACCGTGGCCATTTCCATGTTGTCGATGAGCTGGGTGCTCTTGGTTTGCAGCACCGCGTGCACCAGCAGCAGCGGGATGCCGACGATGAGGCCGAAGGCGGTGGTGTTCATCGCCACCGAAATACTGGCCGACAGCATGTCGGCCTTCTCCGCCGGATTGGCCTGCGCCACCGCGGTGAAGGCCTGGATCAGGCCGACGATGGTGCCGAGCAGGCCGAGCAGGGTGGCGATGTTGGCCAGGGTCGCCAGGTAATGGGTGCGCTTCTCGACGCGGGGAATGATTTCCATCAGGCCTTCCTCCATGGCCATCTGGATATCCTCCCGCCGCCGCGCGCCGGCAATGCGACCGAGGCCGTAGCCGAGGATGTGGGCGATGGAGGCGCTGGACTGCTCCACCGCGTGGATGGCGTCGCGCACCTTGCCGGCACGGAGCAGCGGCATCAGCGCGTTCCACGCCTTGCGGTTGCGCACTGCCGACAGGGACAGGTAGGTGTAGCGTTCAATGGCGATGGCGGCGCCCAGTATCAGTACCGCCGCGATGGGGTACATGAAGGCACCACCGGACTGGAAGAAGGTGATGAAGGTGTTAAAGAGATCCATGGGACATCCTCACTGAGCGTATTGCGAAAGGGTTGTAGGTGACTGCATGGCTGTGTCCGGGGTGTGGCCGGACTAGTGCACGGCTTGCGTGCGTTGACGATAGTGCAGCTCGCGCAGCACCACGTCGCGATCAAGCGGGACCAGGGGCACGTCGATCAGGCTTTGCACCGGGTGCAGGGTCAGGTCGCCGGGATTGGCGCCCTTCCACGGTACGATGACGAGCGCGCGCGGCGTCTCGTTGTTGCCGATGACGTTCATGCCGAGTTCCCGTTCCGCCTGCTCCGCCGCCGGGGCGCTGCCCAGCCAGAGCGCGGCCAACAACGCCGCTAGCGGTCGGATGCCAGCCGTTGCTGCAGATCGGCGAGCCATAGTTCGATCTCCTTGTCCCCTGCGGGTGCCAGACGCCCGTAGGCCTGATAGTGTGTCAAAGCGCAATCCAGATCGTAGAGATACAGGTCACACAACATGCCGAGATTGCGGTGGGCGAGGGCGAAATCCGGGGCCGCCGCCAGCGCCGCTTCGTAGGCCTTGCGCGCCTCGGCAAAACGCCCGGCGCGGCGATGCAGCATGCCCAGCTCGTTGTGCACCGCCGGCAGCGCCTTGAGTGCCAGCGCCTGTTGCAGGGCCTGCGCGGCCTCGTCGTCGCGGCCGAGGCGCGCCAGGGCGATGCCGAGATTGGCCCACGGACCGCTGTATTGCGGCTGTCGCACGGTCAGCTTGCGCAGCGCGGCGGCGGCCTGTTCGTAGCGTTCGGCGCGCAGCTGCGCGAGCGCCGCGTCGAAGGCGGCGACGTCGGCGCTGTCGAAGGGGCCCGCCGTGCCGGCATCGGCGCCTTCGCGCGGCGCCACGGCGCAGCCGCTGACCAGCAGGGCCAGCAGCAGGGCGCTAATCCAGAGCTTCAACGGTTGCGACACCGCGTTCCTCCTTGGCATAGCGGGCCGGCAGCAGCTTCGCCAGGCGCTCGAAACTCTTGCGCACCCACTCGTCGTACAGCCCTTCGCCGGTGCGGCGGGCGTTGATGGTGTGTACCTCGATGGCCTTTTCCTCGAAGGGGTAGGCCTGCTCTTCCAGCAGCAGCACGTATTCCTCCAGTTCGTCCGGGCTCAGTTTTTTCGGCCGTTCCGATTCGAGCAGGGCGTGGCCCAGTTCGCGGTACAGTTCCGCGCTGTAATAGGTGGCGGCTGTGGTGACTTCCGCTACCGCGTACCGGCCGGCGGCGCCGAAGCCGTCGAGCGCCGTCTTCATCGCCGCCTTCTTGCGCTTGAGGGTCTGCTTGAGCGGTTCGGTGAGGCGGATGCGGCGGTAGGCCTCGAAGGATTCCGTGGCCAGCGCCAGGCGGGCGCCGGCGGCGAGATAACGGGTGCGATCGGTGCGGGCGCCGCCGGCGCCGCCGTCGGCGGCGATGATCGCCTCGCGCAGCTGGCGCACCGCCTTGGCGTTGCCTTCCTTGCTGCGGATCTGCAGCAGGTGGTGACGGGCCTCAATGGCCTCGGGCACCGGTTGCGGGAAGGCAGTGACGTAGCGCTCCCAGGCCTGGGCGGCATTGCTGGTGGCACCGTTCTGTTCATACAGTTCCGCCGCCCGCCATGCCGCTTCGCGCCGCACCTGCGGATCGCCGGAGGCGGCGGCGATGGCGGCGAATTCGCCGGCGGCGGCGCTGCCCTGGCCGGCCTCCAGATAGGCCACCGCCAGTTTCTCCGTCACCTGCGCCTGCAACGCGTGGCCGGGATGATTGCGGCGGAATCCCTTCAGCACGTTGATGGCCTGGGGCCATTGCCGCAGTTGCAGATAGGCCGCGGCGGCGTCGTATTCCGCCGTGGCGCGCACCGCGCTTTGCGGCGCCACCAGGGCGACGCGGAGGAACTGCTCGGCGGCGCCGGCCAGGTTGCCGGCGCTGCGTTGCTGTTCACCCTGCTGATACACCGCGGCGGCCAAGCGCTCGATGACGGTGCCGCGTTGCGGGTCTTTCTGTTCCATCAGCGCCAGGGCCTGCTGGTAGCCCTGTTCCGCCGCCGGGTAGTCCTTGCGGTCGAAGGCGGTGTGGGCGACCACCAGCCAGGCGCTGCGGCGCAGGGGCGCCGGCGCCTGGGGATAGCGGCTGAGCAGGGTGTGCGCCGCGGCGTCGGCCCGGGCGCTTTCTCCCAGGGCGAACAGGTCGGAGGCATAGCGGGCCAGCACCGCCGGTGCCTGGGCGTGCTGCGGGAACTGTTCGGTGAAGCGGCCGGTGCTTTGCAGGGAGAGACGCAACCACGGCGCGCGTTGCGCTTCGGTCAGCGTCTTGGCGTGCGCGGCGTAGGCGAGCAATGCGGCGTAGCCGGCATCGGCGGCCCTGGCGTAGCCGGGATAGTTGTAGGCGGCGTGCTCGTATTCGCTGGCGGCCGCGGCGTATTGCGCGCTTTCGTACAGCAGTTCGGCGAGCAGGAAGTTGGATTCGGCGCTGTCGGCCTCGTTGGGGAAATAGGCCAGGCGCAGGCGGTACCAGCGGATCGCCTCGGCATAGTCGGCGGGTTTCTTCGCCTTCTGCGCCTGGGCGTGATAGTGGCGCGACAATTCGTCGAGCTGGGTCTTCACCTCGGCCACCAGGTCCGGCGCCTGTTCGCGGCTGAATGTCTGCCAATAGGGCTGGTCCATGCCGTAGCGGGCGATGAAGGCGCGCTTGGCCTCCAGCACGCGATCGGCGAAGCGGCCGGCCTTGAGTGCCTCGATACCCATTAGTTGCAGACGCGGTGCGTGGCGGTGCAACGGATGGCTGTCGGCGAACGCGGTGAAGGTGGCGGCGGCGTCGGTGTAGCGTTCCTTGTTCTGGTATTGCGCGCCCAGCGTGCGGTAGACGTAGTGCTCGTAGGGACGGCCGCCCTTGCGGCGGAAATAGTCGGCCGCGGTGGCGGCGCCGTCCTGGTAGCTGAAGCTGAGGGCCGCCACGCGCACCGTGTCGTCCAGCAGTTCGCGTTCGGCGCGCTCCAATTGGTCGAGGGGGATGTCGTCGCCGACCACGCGGCGGTCGAGCACGGCGGTGAACATGTCGAGGGCGGCGTCGTAGCGGCGCAGCTTGAACAATGCCCAGCCGCGTTTGTACAGCGACTGCGGGTAGAACGGCGAGGATTCGCCGATGCGCACCACGGCGGCGTAGGCCTGCTCCGCCTGTTCCATGCGTTGATCCATGTAGTGCATTTCGCCGCGGCGGAACTGCACCTCGTCGATGTGCGGCGAGTCGGGATAGCGGGTGGCCAGTTCGGTCAGCGTCGCCAGTACCCGTTCACGCTGGCTGTCGGCGTCGTAGGCGTGGGATAGCTGGTAGAGAATTTCCGGATTGGCCTCGTGCTCGGGATAGCGTTGCAGCAGCCCGGTGTAGAGATTGATCACCGCGCTGCGCTCGGCCGGGGTCGGTTCGGCCAGTTCAGCGTTCTCCGGCGCCAGGGCCTCGCGTTCGTCGATGGTGGCCTGCTGCAGATCGGCGAGGCGGCGCGTGGCGTTGGCGCGCAGCGGCGAATCGGCCGGCGCCGAGGCGAGGAATTCGCGATAGGCGGCAATGGCCTGTTCGCGCTCGATGCGCAGCGCGGCGCCGCTGGAGGCCCGGGCCGCGGGCTGGAGATCATCCAGCGTCGGCTCCGCCGGCCGCAGGGCACAGCCCACGGCGAACAGGCCCAGGGCCAAGGGGAGAAGGAGGCGCGGCATCATGGCCGGTCCTCCACGATCTGTGCCTTGTCATAGACGCGCGCCAGGGCGAACTGCGCCTGCAACAGGTAACTGTCGAGCAGCCGGTCGCGCTCGTCGAGGGCGAGCAGGGCCAGCCGTTCCAGCCGCGCGGCCTGCGCCGCCAGTGCGCTTTCCAGGCGCGGCCGGAGTTGGCCGACGCGCGTGCGCTGGGCGGCGATGCGTTCACCCAGCCCTGCAATACGGCTGTCGGCGTGGCGGTGCGCACCTTGCAGGGTCTGGTAGCGCGTCCGGGTTTCCGCCAGCGGCGCGTCCAGGGCCTTGACCAGCCTGGTGCGCTCCCACAGCCGCTGCGGAAAGGCGGCGTGGGCCCGCCAGTACAGCACGCCGCGCAGGCGGTACAGGCGTTCCAGGTAATTCAGTTGCAGCTGCGAGGCGGGGAAGCTGTCGACGCGCCGGATCAGCCGCTCCACCACGGCATGCAGTTCGCGTTCGTGGGGTTCGGCCACTTCCCACACGTCCTGTTCGGCGCGCAGGGTGTGCAGCCGCTGTTCGAGGGCGGCGCGGCGTTGTTCCAGGGCCCGGAGATCGATGCGGGCGAGGCGCGCATCGATGCGCGGCAGCACCTGGGCATAGCGGGCGCGCCGCGCATCCAGCATGGTGTCGAAGGCGGTCAGGCTGCCGGCCCATTGTTCGAGGTTGTCCTGCAGCTGGCGCAAGTCGAGATAGTCCTTCAGCGCACCCTGGAAGTCGTGCCGGGCGAGCAGTTGCGGCAGGTAGTTGGTGACCGGCGATTCCAGCGGCACGTCGACGCCTTGCAGGCGGCTGGCCAGTCCGGGACGATCCTGCGCCTCCAGGGTCGCCGGCAGGGCGCCGGCCTCCACCTCGCGCCGTACCGCCGTCAGGCGCGCGCGTTCCTCGCGGTAGCTGGCGATGGCCTGGCGGTAGTGCTGCGCGGCCTGTGCCTGATCGCCCAGTTGTGCATAGGCGTAAGGCAGGGCGAGCAGGCCCTCCAGCACCGCATCGTCATGGGGTGGTTCGGCGGCGAGGGCAGTCCACGGCGCGAGCGCGTCGCTGCGGGCGTCGTCGCCGATGGCGGCCCAGCCGGCGCCGAGCAGCGCCATGTGCGCGGAATCGCCGCGCAGGCGGATGCGCTGGAAGAACGGGCGGGCGCGGCCGGGCTGCGCTACACGCAGCGCGGCGTAGCCGCCGGCCAGGTTGGCGCGATCGCGCAGCGTGGCCTCTTCCTCGTTGCGCGCGTCGCGGGTGCCGAGCCGATCGAATTCCGCCAGAGCGGCATCGGCCTGGCCGCTGCGCAGCAGGGCGATGGCGCGGTCGAAACCGAGATAGATGTCCCACGGCGGCGGCGCCTTGGTATCGGCCAGCGCGGTCAGTGCCCGCTGCGGATCGCCCTGCGCCAGCGCCACCAGGCCGGCCAGCTGCCGCGCTTCGGCCGCCACCTCTTCCGCCAGATGCCCGGACAGGTGGGCCAGGGCGTCGTTGGCCTCGGGGAGGTCGCCGCGCTGGTAGGCCAACTTGGCCAGTTGGAACCACACCAAGTCCCGCTGCTGCGGTGCGACGTTGCCCGGCAGCAGTTTTTCCAGCGTGCGCCGTGCCTGGGCATGCATGCCGAAATAGAGTTGCAGGCCGCCCAGCAGCAGCTCGCCGTCGGTCTGGTGATGGGGCAGCTGCTGGCGATCGATGGCGGCCAGCAGGTGCACGCCGGAGGTGAAGTAGTCGTCCTGATAGAAATGGAACAGCGCCTCGCCGTAGGCGAGGTCCTGCACGTCCTGTGCTGCCGCCGCCGGATGCATTCCGGCCAACAGCAACAGCACCAACGTGGCGAGGCGTTGCCGCATGCCGCTTACTCCCACTCTTGCACGAAGAAGTCGGGCTGCTGTTTTCCTTGGCTGTCGACGATTTTCAGTTCGAGATACTTCGGCCCCAGTTCCTTGGTGAACTTGACGGTGGCGCCGCGTTTGTAATCGCGGTCGCGCGGGCCCTTGCCGGTGAAGTAGGCGACCAGTTCGTGCTCGCCGCCCTTGAGGTTGCCCAGGTAGAGACGCTGCACGCCGCCGCGGCGCAAGGCCTCGATCTCGCGCGGCGTGTACAGGTAGTTGGCCACCACCTTGCCGTCCAGGGTGAGCTGCACGGAATCGAGGGCGAAGAATTCGCCCAGGTCCAGGGATACGAAGATGGCCACCTGGGTGTCGCTGGGGGCGAGCAGTTCCTCTTCCAGCACGAACAGCTCGCGGTTGAGATCCATCAGCTCCTGCTTGATGGATTGGATGTCCTTGTCGAGCCTGGCGTCGGCCGCCTCGTCGTCGGCGGCCAGGGCGGGCGCGCCGATGCCGCAGCACAGCAGCGCCGTAAGCAGCAGACACCGGGCAGTATCAGGAAAATCTTTAGTCGACACGGCAAATACCTAAGTTCGGGTTGAGTGGTGTGATTATAGACATGCGATTCGCCGGCAAAGTTTGCAAGGCCTCACGGTTGGTGCGGCGCCAGGCCGGAGGAGTAATGCAATCCGCCCCGGGCATCCACCACCACGGCCTCGTATTCGGGCAGGCGGTCGATGAGGGCAATGCCACGCTGCGGGCCGAGCACGAACAGGCTGGTGGACAGGGCGTCGGTCATGGTGGTGTCGGGGCCGAGGATGGTGACGCTGAGGGCGCTGCGCGCCGAATCGCCGGTGGCCGGATCGATGATGTGGTGATAGCGCACGCCGTCCTCGTCGAAAAAACGTTCGTAGTCGCCGGAGGTGGACACGGCCTCGTCCTGCACAGGCATACGGGTGAGAATGCCGTGTTCATCGCGCGGATGGCGGATGCCCACCAGCCAGGGCCGGCCATGGCGATCGCCGATCACCCGCGTGTCGCCGCCGGCGCTGATCATGGCGTGGCGTATGCCCATGCCACGCAGCAGCAGCGCCGATTGTTCCACTGCGTAGCCCTTGGCGATGCCGCCGAGATCGATGCGCACGCCGCGGCTGGCGAAGGCGACGGTGGCGGCGGCCTGATCCACGTGCACGTGGTGATAGTCGATGGCGGGCAGCGCCTGCTGCACGGTCTGCGCATCGGGGCGCTTGCCGTCGCGGTAGTCGTACAGATAGCCGATGCTGGCGAAGGTGATGTCGAAGGCGCCCGTCGTCAGCTCCGACACCTGCAACGCGCGCTCGATGAGCCGGGCCAGTTCCGGGCTCACCGGGACCGGGCCGAGCGCCGCCTCGCGGTTGACGCGGGACAGCTCGCTGTCGGGACGGAACGGGCTCATCACCCTGTCTATGTGATGCATCTCGTCCAGTACGACGGCGATGGCACGCTGCGCCAGGGCGGCATCCTCGTGATACACCTCGACGTGGATGGCGGTGCCCATGATGGCCGCGTCCTGCCGGTACCAGCCGCTGTCCGCGCCGGCCGTTGCGGCGGCCAGCAGCAGCACGGCTGCCAGCACGGTACTAGTACCAGAGCGAGACATAAAGTTGCAGCACATTGGCGGTGTACTCATACAGGGGTTCGCTGCCGGGCGTGGCAGCTTTGGTGAGATCGCGGAAGTCCTCGTAGTTGAACTGGATGTGATCGAGCGACAGCGTGAACGCGGTGCGTTCGATGAAGTTCCAGTGCAGGCCCGGATCGTAGCTTACGGTCACGCCCAACGAACGGCTGCTGAAGGTGCTCAGCTCCTTGTCGCGGGCGAGAAAGTTCTGCGCCTGCTGGCGCGGAAACAGGTCGCTGTAGAAATCAGCCGCCTCCTGGCTGTACTGGCGCAGGCGGAATTCCAACAGCCAGTTTTCGCGCCAGGGATGCAGGTAGCCGATTTCCCAGGTGTTTGCATCGATGCCCCAGGTGTCGCCGTAACGGCGGTATTCGCCGTACACCGCGGCGCGGTAGGGCAGGTAATAACGTGCACGCAGCGTCACGGCGTCGCTGGTGTGGGTGGCGGGATAGATCTCCGGCTCGTAGCTGTAGCCCAGCGCGCTGAGCGGATCGAGATAGCGCACCGAGCGGTAGGGGTTGTTGAGGAAACCCTGGTCGGTGATGGTTTCCAGGTTGAGTGCCAGCAGCATGTTCTTGCTGATTACCTGGCTCAGGCCGACGCGGTAGTGCTGCCGCGTGGCGGTGGCGGCGAAGGCCGGATCGTTGCTCTTGCCGATTTTGTCGTTGCCCTGGGAGTAGCCCAGGGTGACGGTGGTGAGGTCGCCGAACATGTCCTGGCTGATGTCGAAGCTGACGGTGTCCGCCTTGTAGTCGCTTTCGTCGCTGTTGGTGTAGGCCAGGCTGAGGGTGGTGCCGTCGCGCAGATAGTCGACGCCGGCGCCCTGCTCGGTGCGTTCGTCGGCATAGGGGCTGGCGGTGGTGAGCACGTCGATGGAGGCGCTGCTGACGGTGTCGACGTAGTGGTTGCCGTAGACCGACACGCTGTCGCCCAGGCTCTTGCGCACCAGCAGCGACGGGCCGGACACCTCGACGCCGCCGCCATCGTAGGAGTGATAGAGCAGATCGGCGCGATCCTCGGGCAATACCGCCGCGTCGGCGCCGCCGGCGAGCAGCAGGGCGGCGAGCAGGCCGTAGCGCCAGCCGGATCTAGTTGCAGCCACAGCCGCCACCTCCGGCGCTGCCGGCGCCGCGGGCACCCTCGCGCACTTCGTGCACATGGTTCATATAGGAGGCCGACACCGGGTCGCGGCTGAAGCTCATGATCGGATCGGACAGGTTGGCGCGCTCATAGGGTGCGACCCAGGGTTCGATGGCGCAGCCGCCCAGCGCCAGCGCGGCGACGATCAGCAACGGCGTTGCAGCACGGCGCATGATTACTCCCGCAGCAGGGCGCGAACGGTGTCGCTGTAGGTGTTTTCATCGCCGGCCTTGTAGCCGGGATGGATGTAGCGCACCTTGCCGTCACGATCGACGATCACCGAGGTGGGCATGGCCTTTACCGCGTAGAGACGGCTCACGCTGTTGCTGGTGTCCCACAGGATGGGGAAGCTGACCGGGACATCCTTGAGAAACTTCTGCGCCGCCTGCGACTGCTCCTCGACGTTGACGCCGAGCATGACGAAGCCCAGTTTGCCGTAGCGCTGCTGCAATTTTTCCAGCAGGGGCATTTCCTGGCGGCAGGGGCCGCACCAGGAGGCCCAGAAGTTGATCATTACCACCTGGCCGCGCATTTCGCTGAGGCGCACGTTGCTGCCGGCGGCACTCTTGAGGACGAAGTCGGGAGCGGCGCTGCCGCTGGTGACGGCGGCGGCCGGAGCCGCGGCAAAGCTGCACAACAGGGCCAGGACGGGCAGGGTCAGGCGTCGCATTGCGTTTCCTCCTCAGAAAAACCAGGTGGCTGCCAGCTGCAGCTCCAGGTTGTTGGTGGTCTTGTCGGCACCGAACAGGTCATGGCTGAACACGTAGTCGCGCACCCCCATATGGACAGCCAGCCAGTCGGTGGCGACCAGGCGATAGCCGAAACCGAAGTTGATGGTGTGGCGATCGCTGCCGGCGAAGGTGGTGACGCCGATGCCGGCGATCAGGTACAGCGCGGAGTTGAAGGCATGCCGCGAGCCGATGAAGGATTCGCCCGGCAGGATGTTGTAGCCGACGGACATGTTGTAGTAGCTGAAGCGGCGTTGGGCGTCGGTCAGCAGCTGGGCCGAGCCGCTGAGGCGTTCGTAGCTGGTGCGCTGGGTGTCGGCGCTGCCGGTGGCCGCCTCCACGAACAGGTCCTCGGTGACATGGTAGGCGGCGCGCACGCCGAGCACGGGATTGACGCCGAAATCCTCCACGCTGAGCAGGCCGACGTACGGCCCGATCTCGATGTCGTGGCTGTCGATGGCGGCCAGATCGATGGTGCGCCGTTCCAGCTCCGGCTGGAACACGGGGCGATCCGGCCGCTCGATCTCCGGCGCCGGCGGCGTCGCCGCGGCGGCGGGCGCAGTGACCGTGAACGCGGCCAGCAGCGGCGCTAGAAGAAGAACGCGAAGCCCAGCTTCCATTCTTTTGGTTCCTCGTTTTTGTTGCGGTTGGTGAGCAATACGTAATTCTTGTATTCGGCGCGCAGCAGAAAGCGGCGCGTCAGGTGATACTTCACGCCGATGCCCGCGTCGATGTAATTCTCGCGCCGGTCGTGCGGCTGCACCAGCGTCGCCGCGGGCGCCAGCCGGACGCTGCCCGTGCCCAGGGTGAAGAAGGGCGACCAGCGCCATTCCGGGAACGGCTGGTGCACCAGGCTGGCGCCGATCAGTTCGCTGCTGGCGTAGGCCCCCAGGGTCTTCGACCAGGCCAGTTCGGCCGACAGGTTGGCGGTCAGGGCGTAGCCGGCGGTGAGGTTGATCACGTTGATGCCGTCGAAATCGCCGCTCATCGCCGTCAGCTCCCAGCGGCGCTTATCGTAATCCTCGCGCGTCACTTCAGGCACTTCCGTCGGCGTACCGTCCGGCTGCAGCGTGCGTGCCAGCTGCTCGCGGTGCACCCAGCCGATGCGGCCGCGTGCGGCGCGCACCTTGTACCAGTCGGTCTGGCGCTGCAACAGTTCCACCCAGGCCTTGCGTTCCACCACGTAAAACACCGGGTAGCCGCGCCCCGGCCCGGTGTGCAGTTCGATATAGGGATCGGCGATCTGCAGCTGCGGCGTGTCTTCCCCACCCCATGCCCGTGCGGCCGGCAGCAGGGCGCACAGCAGGAGCAGCAGCAGCCATGCGGTTCCGGTCGTTCTGTCCGACGCTGTTCCGCTGTGGCTGTCTAGCGCGCGGCCGTCAGTTCGCCGGCGCATCGAATGGATTGTTGTAATACTGACCGCCGATGTCGAGCCATTCCGCCAGCAGGCGCAATTCGGCCGGCGTCAGATCGCCGGCATGGCTGCCGCCGCCGTCGAAGCGGCTGAAGAAACGGCTGCTGGCGGCGGCGCCCGTGACGTTCATCGCCGGCGTCACCGCCACCGGCACCATCACCGGGATCGGATCGCCGTTGCCGTCGAGGATCGGGTCGCCGTTGGCGTCGGTCTGGTACAGGGGGTTGCCGTTGCCGTCGGTGGCCTGCACCAGCAGATCCTGCAGGGTGCCGTCGATGACGGCCTGCTCGTTGTCGGGGTAGAGCAGTTCGCGGTAGGACTTGAAGTGATCGGGCTCGTCGGTGGACAGGCCGTCACCCAGGTCGAGCTGCGCCGCCGGCACCTGCGGGTTGCCGCCGCCGTCGCTGGCGGCATGGCAGGCGGTGCAGGTGCGGTTCACGGCGCCGACGGTGCGCGGCAGAGCCCACAGCGGATGGATGTGGGTTTCGTAATTGATGACGATGCGGCAGGTGCTGCTCCAGGCGGTCTGGCAGGCCGCGCTGACCGGCGGCGCGGTATTCAGATCGGCATACAGGTAACTGAAGCTGGCGTCCTTGGCGCGCACCGCCGGGTCGGTCCACACGTCGTCATAGACGAGATTGACGCTGGGCCGCAGGGCGAGGCTGTCGAGGCGGGTGCGGGTCCGGGCCATGGACTCGGCGTAGTCCGCCCACAACGCCGCTTCGGTGTTGGGGAAGGGCAGGCCGGTGACCGGCGCGCCGGGGTTGACCGAGGGCGGCGCGGCATCGGGGCGGCCGTGCGCCGCGCTGTTGGCGGGGACATGGCAGCCGTTGCAGGCGAGCACGTCGCCGGGGCGCACCTGCAGCCAGTTCTGGTGGCGGCCACCGATGCGGCGGCCGTTGACGTCCACCACGCTGAGGGCCAGGGGTACGTTGGCGGGCACCTTGATGCGCACCGAGCCGTCGGGCTCGATAGGGGCGTAAGCGACGATTTCGCGCATCAGCTGCTGGGTGCTGCGGCCGTAGGCGCTGGCATCGAAGTCGCGCACGTAACGGTCCGGTATGCCCACCGCCTTGACCACGCGCAGGAAGCGGGCCGGGCGCTGCGTGGCAAGGGTCTGCGCCGGATCGCGCAGGGTGGCGATGTCGGGGCTGGCGGCGTCGACGCCGTCCATGTCGTACACGCTACGGATGTCGAGGATGCCGACGCCTTCGGTGACCAGGTCGGCATCCAGGTCCACGCCGATGGTTTTGTCGTAAATGATGGCGGGCCGGTGCGTGCGCGGCTGGGCCGCGACCACGTCGGTGTAGGCAATGCCTTCGGCGGGTTGCACCAGTGGTACCTGGGTGGCGGCATCCATGTCGTACATCGATATTCCATATAAAGGTGGCGCTTCCTGGGCGTCGGGATTGGCGAGCCGCTGTGGCGTACAGGGTACCACCAAACCATTTTCCAGCAGGCGGCAGGGCGTCCAGCTTACCAGCATGCGGCGCGTTCCGTCCCACAAGGGGAAGGCGGCGCGGAAACGGCCGCCGGGAGAGGGTTCGGCATCGGTGCGCACGGCATTGACCGTTGCGGGCACCTGGCCGGTTCCGGGCAGGCCCAGATTTATCCAGGTGGGCTGGGTATTGTCACTGAAGTCGGCGCTGTCGATGACCACCAGATCGCCGCCGCCATAGGTGCCGGTATAGGGCGCGAGCAGGGCCAGGATGCGGCCGTCGGGCATTTCGCGCGGCTGCAGGAACTGCACCGTGCTGCCGACGGTGCCGCTGTCGTGGCTGTGGATGCCGTATAGCACCTCCAGGCCGGTGCCGTCGGGGTTGGCGCGGTAGAGGTTCATGCTGCTGTTGCCGCCCATGTGATCCCAGCGGGTGAACAGCACTTTGCCGTCCTGGGTGACCGCGGTGTTGCGATCGTGGCTCTGATTGAAGGATATCTGGTGGATGTCGCTGCCGTCGGCGTTCATTACGTGCAATACCAACGCCTCTTCATCGCGGTCCTCGTTGAGCGCGGAGAATTGCGGCTTGCCCTCATCGAGCAGCAGTGCCGCCGACTGCCGTTGCCGCGTCGAGGAAAACAGGATGCGGTTGTCGGGCAGATAGTGAGGCGCGAGATCCTGGCCGCTTGCGGCGGTGATGTCGGAGCTGATGATGCGTTGCAGCGTGTCGGCGGCGATGTCGTATTCCCAGATGTTCCAGGTGGGCTGGTCGCGATCGTCGGCATTGGGGATGTAGGGGCCGCGCATGGCGAAGATGAGTTTTTCGCCGTCGTAGGACACATCGAGGTCGCGCACGTCATACAGTTCGCCGGGCTGGAATGCGCGATCGGTGACGTTGCGCTCGGCGGCGCTGGCGGCGGCGCGGTCGCGCAGGTATAGGCCGGCGCCGGGTTCGAACACGATCATTTCGCGTGCGTCGGGCTGCGCCAGTGCGCCCTGTGCGGTGGTCGGCAGGGGGCGCTTGACGTAGGCGATGGGGTGATCGAGGACGACGGGGTCCTGGGCCTGGCTGCCGCCGCTGCCGTCGCCGCAGCCGGCCGTGAGCAGCGCGGCCGCAATCAGCCCCAGCATCAGGCACAGTGCGACGGGTGACCGGCGGGGCGGCACTCCCTGCTCAATAGTTGTCTGCTTCAAGATTAGGCATCCCTGTGTGCCGCGGTTATGTGAACCCGTTCCCATCTGCGGCGTATCTGGACTACGCGGCGAATTATTGCGGCCCCGGCGCTGACAGTTCTGCCAATGACATCACGGAACACTGCAAAAAATTGACTAAAGTACGCTTCCAGGTAGGGCCGGAACCCCTGGGGCGGCCTGTTGGTCACGTGCAAAGACGCGGAAACATAAGGACAGACGATGGAAAGACGCTTGGATGCTGCGCCCTTGCGCATGGCGGTGACGGCCAGTCTGGCGGCATGGCTGCTGCTCCTGGCCGGCAGCGGCACGGCCTGGGCCGGGGCGCGCGAGCAGGCCCGGCGCATGCACGATCGCCTCGCCGGCGTACCGCCCACCGAGTCGGTCCTGGCGGATATGGAAGCGGATATCGCCGCCAGCGACGCCCGTGCCGCCGCCTACACCGCCATGGAAAACAGCGCGTTCTACAACGTGACGCTGAAGAACTTCGTCACGCCGTGGACCAACGAGGAACAGACGCTGTTCGCCCCTCTCAACGATTACAGCGCCACCGTCATCGGCATGGTGCGCGACGATATCGATTTTCGCCTGGTTCTTTCCGGCGACATTCTCTACATCGGATCGGGCGGCGGCGTGCCGGCCTATTCCAACAGCAGCAACGCCCACTACGAGACGCTGCAGGCCCAGGGGGCCGATCTCAAGACGGTATTGGTGCAGACCGCGCAATCGACGCAGACCGGTCTGCCGTCGTCCGCCACGGCGGGCGTGCTGACCACCCGTGCCTCGGCCAAGGCCTTCCTGATGGACGGCACCAATCGCGCCATGCTGCGTTTCACCATGCTGAATTATCTCTGCCGCGACCTCGAGCAGGTGATGGACATCACCCGCGCGCCGCACCGCATCCGCCAGGACGTGGCACGCAGCCCCGGCGGCGACAGCCGCATCTATCTCAACAACTGCGCCGGCTGTCACGCCGGCATGGATCCGCTGATCCAGAGCTTCGCCTATTACAGCTATGCCTATGACAGCGCCACCGATCCGGAGGGCGCCAGCGGGCAGCGGGTCTATACGCCGGATACGGTGCAGTACAAATACCTGCAGAATGCGGACAATTTCAAATACGGCTACGTCACTCCGGACGATCGCTGGGACAACTACTGGCGCCAGGGCAGCAATGCCGTGCTGGGTTGGGACGGCGCCCTGTCCGGCAGCGGCTCCGGCGCCAAGTCCATGGGCGAGGAACTGGCGCACTCCGATGCCTTCGCCCAGTGCCAGGTGCAGAAGGTGTTCAAGGCGGTGTGCCTGCGGGCACCCGGCGACAGCGCCGATCGCAACCAGGTCGACACCATGGTGGATGCCTTCCGCAGCAGCGGACATCAGCTCAAACGCGTCTTCGCCGATGCCGCCGTGTATTGCATGGGCGATTGATCGTGATGCCGCGAAGCCGGAGCAACGGCGTGACACAGAATTCAGCAAGGGACCACGGGCAGATGGATAGTGCGATGAATTCAGGACAGACACAGCGTCACCGGCGTACAGGACGCGGCATCGCCGCTGCCGGCGTGCTGTTGTTGAGCATGCTGCTCAGCGCCTGCGGCGAGGGTGGACCGGCAACGGAAGCCAACCCGATTACCAACGCACCGGTGGCATCGTCGTACTCCGGCCCCGCGCCGGCCACCGCCGACGTACAGGCCTTCCGCCTCAACGTCTGGGACAACCTCAAATCCACCAGCCGATGCGGTTCCTGTCACGTCGCCGGCGTGCAGACGCCGGAGTTCGTGCGCCAGGACGACGTCAACCTGGCCTACAATGCCGCGGTCACCGTGACCGATCTGCACAACCCATCCGCCTCGATCCTGGTCACCAAGGTGGCCGGTGGCCATCACTGCTGGGTGGCGCAGGACTCGGTGTGCGCCGACATCATCACCAACCTGATCACCGCCTGGGCCAATGCCTCGCTGGCCTCCGGCGGCACCCAGGTGGTGCTGACCCCGCCGCCGCTCACGGATCCCGGTGCGAGCAAGAATTTCCCCGTTGATCCGACCCTGTTCCAGACCTACGTCCATCCGTTGCTGACTGCGAACTGCGCGAGCTGTCATGCGGAAACCGCCACGGTGCCGCAGGCGCCGTTCTTCGCCAACAGCGACGTGGTCTCGGCCTACGACGCGGCCAAGTCGAAGATCAACCTGGACCTGCCGGGCGACTCGCGTCTGGTGGTGCGCATGCGCAACGAGTTCCACAACTGCTGGAGCAATTGCGACAGCGACGCAGACGCCATGCAGGCCGCCATTACCAGCATGGCCGACGGCATCACGCCGACCCAGCCCGATGCGACACTGGTGCTGAGCAAGGCCCTCACCATGGCCGACGGCATCATCGCCAGCAGCGGCGGACGCCAGGAGGCCAACCAGATCGCGCTGTGGCAGTTCAAGTCCGGTACCGGCAGCATTGCGTACGACACCAGTGGCGTCGATCCGGCGATCAACCTGACCCTGAGCGGCGACGTCACCTGGGTCGGCGGCTGGGGTATCCAGGTCACCAGCGGCAAGGCGCAGGGCACCACCGCCAGCAGCAAGAAGCTCCACGACCTGATCGTTCCGACCGGCGAATACAGCATCGAGGCCTGGGTGAATCCGGCCAACGTGACGCAGCAGGACGCCAACATCGTCAGCTACTCAGCCGGTGCGACGACGCGCAATTTCACCCTCGGCCAGACCCTGTACAGTTACGACGCATTCAACCGTAGCGGCAACAGCGACGCCAACGGCGAGCCGCTGCTGTCCACCGCTGATGCGGATCGGCGCCTGCAAGCGGCGTTGCAGCACGTGGTGGTGACCTATGACCCGGCGGCGGGACGCAGGATCTACGTCAACGGCGTGTTTACCGGCGACACCGATCCAGTGGCCGGCGACGTACTCACCGACTGGGATGACAGCTTCGCCTTCGTGCTCGGCAACGAGGTGTCCGGCGGGCGCCAGTGGCAGGGTGCCATCCGCATGGTGGCCATCCACAACCGCGCCCTGACGGCACAGCAGGTGGAGCAGAACTTCAAGGTGGGTGTCGGCCAGAAATACTATCTGCTGTTCAGCGTCACTCACCTGGTCAATATTCCCGACAGCTACATCGTTTTCGAGGTGAGCCAGTTCGACAGCTACAGCTACCTGTTCAACAAGCCGTTCTTCATCAGCCTCGATCCGGCTGCGGCGCCCGATGGCATTGCGGTGCGCGGCCTGCGCATCGGCATCAACGGCCGCGAGGCGACGGTGGGCCAGGCCTATCGTTTCATGGACACCGCGATTACGTCTTCGGACTATGTCATGGGCAGCGGCCAGCCGCTGTCGGATCTCGGTACGGTGATCGCGCTGGAGAAGGGGCCGGACTCCGACGAGTTCTTCCTCTCCTTCGAGCTGCTGGGCAGCCACAGCAACGTGGTCACCGAACCAGTGCCCGCCACCCCGGCGCCACCGGCGGATTCGCCGCCGGCGCCGGACATCGGCCTGCGCCTGTTCTCGGAGATCAACGCCACCATGTCGGCGGTGACCGGTGTGAGCATGACCAGCAGCAACGTCAGCACCACCTACGATGCCATCGAGCAGCAGCTGCCGGCGGCGGAGGACATCGAAGGCTTCCTCTCCGCCCATCAGGTGGCCGTTTCCCAGCTGGCCATCGAGTACTGCAACAGCCTGGTGGAAGATGCGACCCTGCGCGCCGCCTATTTCCCCGGCGTCGACTTCGATGCCGCGGTGACCGTCTCCTTCGGCAGCACCGCGGCGCGCGATCTGGTGTTCGATCCGCTGCTCACCCATGTGATGAATACGGGACTGTCCACGCAGCCTGACGTGGCCACGGTCAAGGCCGAACTCAACAGCTTGGCGGATACGCTCACCGCCTGCGGCGCCGGCTGCGCAGCCGACCGCACGCGCACCGTGGTCAAGGCCAGCTGCGCCGCGGTACTGGGCAGCGCCGCGATGCTGCTCCAATAGAATCGAATCCGGGATGAAAAGCGATGAGTAAACACGACAAGGGATTGGGCGGGCCGCAGGCCCTGCGGCATGCGGACCACAAGCGGCCGGTGACGCGACGCGAGTTTCTCGCCCAGGGGTTCGTCGCCGGCAGCGCCACCCTCCTCGGGCCGACGCTGTTCGGGCTGTTCGCCGACCCACGTGCCGCGCAGGCGGCGCTGTCCTCGGATCTGGAGGCGCTGAAATCCTCCTGCGGCATCGCCATCCAGGGCGCGGGCAAGATCCCCTTCATCTGCTTCGATCTGGCCGGTGGCGCCAGCATGACCGGTTCCAACGTGCTGGTGGGTGGCCAGGGCGGGCAGATGAATTTCCTCAGTACCGCCGGCTACAACCGGCAGGGCCTGCCGGGCGACATGGTGCCCGGCCTCACCGAGGCGGCGCCGAGCCCGACCAGCAACGGCGATCACACCGACACCTCCCTGGGCCTGGCCTTCCACTCCGACAGCGCCTTCCTGCGCGGCATCATGAACAAGGCCGCGCTGGGCACCATCGCCAACATCAACGGCGCCGTGATTCCCGCGCGTTCGGACAATGACACGGCGAACAACCCGCACAATCCCATGTATGGCATCCACGGCGCCGGTGCCGACGGTTCCCTGCTGACGCTGATCGGATCGCGCAGCACCGATTCGGGCGGCAACTCCATCGCCCCGGTGGCGATGGTGGATCCGGCCGTGCGTCCGACCAAGGTGGATCGGCCGTCGGACGTCACCGGCCTGGTGGACACCGGCAAGCTGGTGGGCCTGCTGTCGCAGAGCGACGCGGTGGCGGTGATGGAGTCCATCTACCGCATCAGCGACGCCCGCCTGGGCACTCTGGACACCAAGGTGGCCACCGATGCGGTGATCAAGGATCTGGTGCGCTGCGGCTATGTGAAGAGCGCCGACCTGGCCGATCGCTTCGGCGATCCCACCGCGCTCAATCCCTCCATCGATCCGCAGATCGTTGGCGCGGCCGGCATCTTCAGCCAGGCCGAATACGACAATGACAGCGAATACCGCATGACCGCCTCGGTGATGAAGCTGGTGGTCAACGGCTATGCCGGCGCCGGCACCGTCACCTTCGGCGGCTGTGACTATCACACCGGCAACCGCTCCGTGGGCGAACTGCGCGACGAGAAGATCGGCCGCTGCATGGGGGCCTGCCTGGAATATGCGGCGCGGCGTGGTGTGCCACTGATGATCTACGTGTGTTCCGACGGTTCCATCGACAGCAACGGCGCCATCGATAATTCCGTGGCGGGGCGCGGCAAGGGGGTGTGGACCGGCGACAATTCCTCCACCGCCGCGTCGTTCTTCCTGGTCTACAACCCGGCGGGCCGGCCGCAGCTCATGGGCGGCACCGCGCAGGAACAGGCCATACATCAGCAGATTGGCTACATGCGTACCGACGGCTCGGTGGAGACCTCGGCCACCCCGGCGTCCAACAACGTCAACCTGCTGGTGGAGACTGTGGTCCTCAACTACATGGCGCTGCACAGCGAGCAGGGCAATTTCGCCACGGCGTTTCCAACTCACGGTCTGGGCAACGTCGCCCTGCGCGACAGCCTGACTGCCTTCCAGCCCATCTGCAACGGCACCATCGCCTGATACCGCTGCCGCAGGCTGCGCCGCGGATTCAGTGTTCGGGGGCGGTGTCGTCGGCGGGCTGGGTCTGCAGATAGCACGCGGCGAACTCGCGGTCGCTGGTGACGAGGTGGGCGAGAAACCAGTGGCGCAGCGACGACATAAACTCGTGATCGAGCGGGGCCTTGCCGGCGACGACGGCGCGGGTGAGGGACGTCAGTTCGGCGAGCAGCATGGTGTGCTCGCGCTGATGACCGACGCTGTCACGGAAGCCGATGGACAGCATCAGTTTCTCTTCGTACAGGAAGTGGGCGCGGGCGTGGCGATGTATGCGCTGCAGCAGTTCGGCGTGATCGTGGCCGGGATCGGCCAGCGCGTTGCCCAGCAGGTTGAGCATGCCCGCCAACTCGCGATGCTGGTAGTCCAGCGGCGCAATGCCGAGGTTGAGATGGGATTGCCATTCGATCAAATCCGCCATGCATCCTCCGTTGATTCACGACTGCCGCCACCTTTGACCGGTAGCGGGCGGTGCCCTCCCTGGACACATCCGCAGGCTAATTTGCCGCAAATCGGCAGCCGAGGCAATGGACGGCATTGTGGGAGCCCGGCGTCGCCGGGCTCCCACTTTACAGACGGGCGATGCGCGCCTGCTGTTCGCCCAGCTGCGCCAGTGCGGTCTGCACTTCGGCCAGGCGCGTGCGTTCTTTTTCCACCAGTTCGGCGGGCGCCTTGGCGGTGAAGGCCTCGTTGAACAGCTTGGCCTGCACGCGCTCGATGTCTTTCTCCAGCTTGCCCATCTCCTTGACGAGGCGCGCCAGCTCCGCCTCCTTGTCGATGAGGCCGGCCATGGGCACCAGCAGTTGCATCTCGCCCACCAGTGAAGTCGCCGATTCCGGTGCGTTGTCGCCGGCGTTGAGCCAGGTGATGGATTCGGTGCGCGCCAGGCGTTGCAGGAACAGGCCATTGCGCTCCAGGCGCTGCTGGTCTTCGGCGGAGCCGTTGTGCAGCAGTACCGGCAGGGGCTTGCTGGGGGCGATGTTCATGCCGGAGCGGATCTTGCGCACGCCGACGATGAAGTCCATCACCCACTGCATCTCGCCTTCGGCGCCGGCATCCAGGGTGAAGTCGGCGGCCTGCGGGTAGGGCTGGCGCATGACGGTATCGCCGGTGACACCGGCCAGCGGCGCGACACGCTGCCAGATCTCCTCGGTGATGTAGGGCATGATCGGATGGGCCAGGCGCAGCAGCGCCTCCAGTACGCGCACCAGGGTCTGCCGCGTGCCGCGCTCCTGGGCCGCAGTGGCATCGCCGCTGGTGAGAACGGGCTTGGACAGTTCCAGATACCAGTCGCAGTACTCGTTCCAGGTGAAGTCGTAGATGGCCTGGGCGGCGAGGTCGAAGCGATAGCCGTTGATCGCCTCGTTCACGGTGCTGACGGTGCGTTGCAGGCGCGACAGGATCCAGCGGTCGGCCAGCGACAGCTCCAATTGTGGGTCGGGCTTCAGCCCGACGTCGTCCGGATGTCGGACTGAAGTCCGACCTACAGTCCGACCCACATTCTGGCCGCAATCCTTGCCTTCCGTGTTCATCAGCACATAGCGCGCGGCGTTCCACAGCTTGTTGCAGAAGTTGCGGTTGCCCTCGATGCGGCCGGTATCGAAGTTGATGTCGCGGCCGGTGGAGGCGAGCGCGGCGAAGGTGAAGCGCAGGGCATCGGTGCCGTAGGGTTTGATGCCGTCGGGGAACTCGGCGCGGGTCTGCTTTTCGATCTTCTTCGCCATCTCCGGCTGCATCAGGCCGGTGGTGCGTTTCTGTACCAGGGGCTCCAGATCGATGCCGTCGATGAGATCGATCGGATCGAGCACGTTGCCCTTGGACTTGGACATCTTCTGGCCGTGGGCATCGCGCACCAGGCCGTGGATGTAGACCTCGCGGAACGGCACGTCGCCCATGAACTTCAGGCCCATCATGATCATGCGGGCGACCCAGAAGAAGATGATGTCGAAGCCGGTGACCAGCACCGAGGTGGGGTAGAAGGTCTTCAGCGCCGCGGTCTGCTGCGGCCAGCCCAGGGTGGAGAACGGCCACAGGGCGGAGGAGAACCAGGTGTCGAGCACGTCCTCGTCCTGCTTGAGCGCGACGTCGAAGCCCAGCTTGTGCTGCTCGCGCACCTCGGCCTCGCTGCGGCCCACATACACATTGCCCTGCTCGTCATACCAGGCCGGGATGCGGTGGCCCCACCAGATCTGGCGGGAGATGCACCAGTCCTCGATCTTGTGCATCCAGTCGAAGTAGGTGTTCTTCCAGTTGTCGGGCACGAAGCGGATGCGGCCGTCCTCGACCACCTTGATCGCCTCTTCCGCCAGCGGCGCGACCTTGACGTACCACTGGTCGGTGAGCAGCGGTTCGATGACGCTGTGCGAGCGGTCGCCGCGCGGCACCATCAGCTTGTGATCGTCGATCTTCTCCACCAGCTCCAGTTCCTTCAGGTCGCGCACGATCTGATCGCGCGCCTCGTAGCGGTCCAGGCCGCGGTACTGCTCCGGCGCGTTGTCATTGATCTTCGCGTCGATGGTGAACACGTTGATCTGCGGCAGATTGTGACGCTGCCCCACGGCGTAGTCGTTGAAGTCGTGGGCCGGGGTGATCTTGACGCAGCCGGTGCCGAACTCGGCATCGACGTAGTCGTCGGCGATGATCGGGATCTCGCGCCCCACCAGCGGCAGGGTGAGGGTCTTGCCGATGAGGTGTTTGTAGCGCTCGTCTTCCGGGTTCACCGCCACGGCGCTGTCGCCCAGCATGGTCTCGGGACGGGTGGTGGCGACCACCAGGTGGCCGCTGCCGTCGGAAAGAGGATAACGGAAGTGCCACATGTAGCCGTTTTCCTCCTCGGAGATGACCTCCAGGTCGGAGACGGCGGTGTGTAGTACCGGGTCCCAGTTGACCAGGCGCTTGCCACGGTAGATGAGACCCTCGCTGTACAGGCGCACGAAGACTTCCTTCACCGCATCGTTGAGCCCCTCGTCCATGGTGAAGCGCTCTTTCGACCAGTCCGGCGAGGCGCCCATGCGGCGCAGCTGGCGGGTGATGGTGCCGCCGGACTCGCCTTTCCACTTCCACACCTCGTCGAGGAAGTTCTCGCGCCCGAGGTCGTGGCGGGTCTTGCCCTGGGCCAGCAGGCGGCGCTCCACCACCATCTGGGTGGCGATGCCGGCGTGGTCGGTGCCCGGCTGCCACAGGGTGTTCCTGCCGGCCATGCGGTTGTAGCGGATCAGGGCATCCATGATGGTGTCCTGGAAGGCGTGCCCCATGTGCAGCGAGCCGGTGACGTTGGGCGGCGGGATCATGATGCAGTAGGCATCGCTGTTGGCGCCGCTGTCGCTGGCGGGGGCGAAGTAGCCCTGCTCTTCCCAGGTCTGGTACCAGCGCTGCTCGATGGAATGGGGTTCGTAGCTCTTGTCCATGTCTTTGTTTCGAGTTGAATGATTACGGGCGGTTAAATGCAGCGCCTCCGCCAGAAACGGAGATAGAAGGTGCAAGAGGAAAGATGCAAGGGGATGAACTCGCTGCGCTCGTGTTGTTATTGAACCTGAACACTCGTGCGCGCAGCGCACACCTCCCCTTGTATCTTGCCTCTTTGCTCTTGTATCTGGTTTTGAGGGCGGGATTATACCCGAAGGGGCGCGGATTAGGCCTATTTCAGCAGGTCGCGCATGCGCAGTTCGTCGCGCAGGACGCGTTTCAGTTCCAGGCGGATACGGGGCATTTCCCGGTCGATTATTTGGTCGATGAGGCCCTGCAACTCCTCCTCGGAAGGGAGGGGAGCGGCGTCGGGAACGGGGGCGGGGGCAGCGGTCGTGTCGGGGGCGGCGGCGGCCACTTCCTCCCCGCCTCCGGCGAGAGTCGCAGGCTCCGGTTCCGCGTCGGTCCCGACCACGTCGTCCAGCAGGGGGATGTCATCGTCCTTTTTAGCCGGTGCCCTGGTGGCCAGCAGGGCGCGGACCCGGTTCAGTTCGGCCAGCAGTTCGGCGGCGGATTTCTTCTTGCTGTCGGTCATCGTCTCATCCCTGAGCGAGGGTATGTGTTTCCAGTTGGTAGCCGCGGTCGCGGTAAAACTTGTAGCGGGCACGGCCCTGTTGCTTGCCCTGGTCGTCGGCCGGGACGATTTCGGCCACGCGCTGGAAGCGGCTGAAGAACAGCGGCACCTCGGCGGCCAGGTTGATCAGTACCTCATCGTGCACCTCCGGTTCGCTGCCCCAGCCTATATGGATCGGCGTCAGCGCATCGGCGGCCGTGCCCGCCTCCAACTTCTGGTGCGGCACGAAGCTGCCTTGGCGGAAGGTCCACAGCAGCTCGTCCAGCCGTTCCGCCTCGCGCGCGTCGCCGGCATGGATGTAGACCCGGTGGCCGGCCAGGTAGGCCTTTTCCGCCACGCGGCAGGCCACCAGGCGGCCGTCGGTCTGGCCGCCCTGTTCACCTTCGAGGATGTAGAAATCGATGCGGGTCATAGGGGCAGATACAAGTTGCAAGTCACAAGATACAAGTAAAACACTCCCGTTACTTGTCGCTGGTCACTCTATCGAGCAAATACTGCATCAGTAGCGGCACTGGCCTGCCGGTCGCACCCTTGCCGTTGCCGCTTTTCCAGGCGGTGCCGGCGATGTCCAGGTGGGCCCAGGTGTAGTCCTTGGTGTAGCGGGCCAGGAAGCAGGCGGCGGTGATGGTGCCGGCCTCCTTGCCGCCGATGTTGGCCATGTCGGCGAAGGGGCTCTTGAGCTGCTCGTCGTATTCGGGCCATAGCGGCATCTGCCAGGCGCGGTCGCCGCTGGCCTGGCCGGCGGCAAGCAGCGCGTCCACCAGGGCCTGGTCGTTGCCGAGCAGGCCGGAGGCCTGGGAGCCCAGGGCCACCACGCAGGCGCCGGTGAGGGTGGCGATGTCGATGACCACCGCCGGATCGAATTTCTTTATGTAGGTGAGGGCGTCGCAGAGGATCAGGCGGCCCTCGGCGTCGGTGTTGAGGATTTCGATGGTCTGGCCCGACATGGAGGTGACGATGTCGCCGGGCTTGTTGGCCGCGCCGTCGGGCAGGTTCTCCGAACTGGGCACCACGCCCACCACGTTGAGGGGCAGCTCCAGTTCGGCCACGGCCTGCATCACGCCCAGCACCGTGGCGCCGCCGCACATGTCGTACTTCATCTCGTCCATGGCGGCGGCGGGCTTCAGGGAGATGCCGCCGGCGTCGAAGGTGAGGCCCTTGCCGACGAGGACCACCGGCTTGTCCTTCTTTTTGCCGCCCTGGTATTCCAGCACGATGAGGCGCGGCGGCTGGCGGCTGCCCTTGGCCACGGAGAGCAGGGCGCCCATGCCCAGCTTCTCCATTTCCTGCTCGTCGAGAATGCCGGCCTTGAGCTTCTTGCTGCCCTTGGCCAGGCCCTCGGCCTGCTCGGCGAGGTAGCGCGGGGTGCAGATGTTGCCCGGCAGGTTGGCCAGATCCTTAGCCAGCTTCATGCCGGCCTGGATGGCCTGTCCCTGGCGCACGGCCTCCTTGGCCGCCTTTTCCGCCGCGGCGTCGGCCACCAGCAGGGACACCTTCTTGATGGGCGGCTTTTCCTTGTCTTCCTTTTTGCTCTTCAGCTGGTCGAACTGGTAGATCACGCCGCCGGCCAGTTCCACCGCCTGGCGCGCCTTCCAGGCCAGGTCGCGCTCCTTGACCTCCAGCTCGGTGAGGGTGAGCAGGGCATCCTTCGCCCCGGTGCCCTTGAGCGCGGCCAGGGCGGCGCCCAGCATCTTGCGGTAATCGGCGGCGGACAGCGCCTCGCCGGCTTTGCCGCAGCCCACCAGCAGTACGCGCTCCATGTGCTCGCCCAGGTGGTGCAGCAACAGGGTATCGCCCACCTTGCCCTTGATGTCGTTGCCCTTGAGGGTGCGGCTGAGGACGCCGCCGCAGGCGGCGTCGAGGGCGGCGGCGGCGGCGCCGAGCTTGTGTTTTTCGTGTACGCCGACGACGAAGCAGGCACTGCGCTGGTTCTCGACGGAACCGTGCTTGACGGAAAACTCCATGAAAGACTCCTGAAATGTGTGCGTACGGGGCGGCGGTGTTGCCGGCTATGGCTATAGCGTAAACTTGTCTGCCCCTGACCACCACCACAGGCCTACAGTTTCTTGATTATCCAACGCTACCTGTTGCGCGAGATCGTGACCACCTTCGCCGGGGTGGCGCTGCTGCTGTCGCTGATCTTTCTCAGCGGCACCTTCGTGCGCATCCTGTCCGAGGCGGTGGCGGGCACCTATCCGGCGACGGTGGTGCTCAAGCTGTTCGCCCTCAAGGGTGTGGGGAACCTGGTTTTCATCCTGCCGCTGGCCTTTTTTCTGTCCATCCTGCTGGCCCTGGGCCGCCTGTACCGGGATAGTGAGATGACCGTGCTGTATGCCTGCGGCATCGGGCCCGAGCGCATCTACCGCAGCGTCGGTACCCTGGCGCTGGCGGTGGCCGCCCTGCTGGCCTTCCTGGCGCTGTATTTCGCCCCCTGGGCCGAAGAGCGCAGTTACCGCCTGCTGGACGAGGCCGGGGCGCGTTCGGAGATAGAAGGGCTGGCGGCGGGACGCTTCAACCAGACCGGTGCCGATGGCGTGCAGGTCTATGTGGAGAGCATGTCCGCCGACCGCAGTGAACTGGGCAAGGTGTTCGCCCAGGGACTGGTGGAGGGGCGGCAGCAGCTGTTGACCGCGGCGCGGGCACGACAGGAAACGGGAGCTGACGGAGAGCGTTTCCTGGTGTTCCTCGACGGCTACCGCTATGAAGGGCTGCCGGGGGCGCCGGATTTCCGCATCATTGAATTCCGCGAGCATGGCATTCGCCTGGTGGACCGCGAGGTGGTGGCGCGGGAACGGCCGCGCCATGCGGTGCCCAGCCTTGATCTCTGGCGCAGCGGCGAACGCGGCGAAATGGCCGAGTTGCAATGGCGCATCGCCGTGCCCATCACCACCATCCTGCTCGGCCTGCTGGCGGTGCCGCTGAGCCGCAGCTCGCCGCGCGAGGGGCGCTACGGCCGGCTGTTCGTCGGCATCCTGGTGTACATCGTCTACAACAACCTGCTGACCGTGGCCAAGTCGTCACTGGCCAAGGGCGAGGTGAACCCGCTGCTCGGCCTGTGGTGGGTGCACGCCATCATCATCGCCCTGCTGGCCTTCATCGTCTGGCGGCAGCAGCGCCTGCCGGGGCCGCGCCGAGCGGTGACGGCATGAGGATCCTCGACCGCTACATCGGACGCACCGTGCTCAGCCACACCCTGGTGGTGATGGTGGTGCTGCTGTCCATGTACTTCTTCAGCACCCTGGTGGACGAGCTGGATTACGTCGGCCAGGGCCGCTACACCACGTTGATCGCGCTGCAATACGGCCTGATGCTGTTGCCGCGCCAGGCCTACGAGCTGTTTCCCATGGTGGCCCTGCTCGGCGGCATGCTCGGCCTCGGCACCCTGGCCAGCAGCAACGAACTGACGGTGATCCGCGCCGCCGGCGTGTCGGTGCGGCGCATCATGCTGGCGGTGATGAAGATGGCCCTGCTGCTGATGCTGGCGGTGGCGCTCATCGGCGAGATGGCGGCGCCGCGGCTGGAGCAGCTGGCGCGGGTGGTGCGGGCCCAGGCCCTGAGCCAGAACGTCAGCCTCAACGTGAAGGAGGGGCTGTGGGCGCGCGACGGCGACACCTACATCAACATTCGCCGCCTGCTGCCCGGTGGCCTGGCGCACGACGTGTCCCTCTATATTTTCGACACTGGGTTGCGCCTGCAGGAAATGGTGCGGGCGAAGGAGGCGGTATATCGGGATGGCGGCTGGGTGCTGCGCAAGGCGGCGCGCAGCCGCATCGACGCTGCGGGCGTACAGTCCTCCCGGGTGGAGGAGCAGCGCTGGAACACCTCGCTGACGCCCGAGGTAATCAACGTGGCGGCCCTGCCGCCGGACAAGCTGGCCATCTGGGAGTTGACCGGCTACGTGGGCTATACCCGCGACAACAATCTGGATGCCAGCGTCTACGAACTGGCGCTGTGGACCCGCCTGCTGGCGCCCCTGGCCACCGGCGGCATGATGCTGCTGGCCGTGCCCTTCATCTTCGGCTCGCTGCGCAGCGTCGGCATCGGCCTGCGCATCACCGTCGGCGGCCTGCTCGGCATCGGCTTCTACCTGTTCAACGGCGTGTTCGGCCGCATCGCCCTGGTCTACGACCTGTCGCCCATGCTCAGCGCCGTCATCCCCACCCTGATGGTGTACGCGCTGTGGTGGGGCCTGATGCGGCGCGTGCAATAACCCGTGTTGGTTGATGGGTTTTGTTGCGTTCTTTTCCGTCCGCCGGCTGATGCACTGAACTGTTCAAAGGCAGCTGCGCCGACAAGATGAGCAGGATTGCTCAGGATGAACAAGACAGAAGAAATCTTGTTCATCCTGCATTCATCTTGTGAATCTTGTCGGAGATGTTTTTTCTGGAGCGTAGCGAAGCCCATGGCCTCCCGGCGCCCTTGCCTTGCTCCGCCGCCTCAGCCGCCGACGATGTCGATCATCTGGCCGCCGGACTCCTGCCAGACGGGGCCGCCGCCTTCGTCCACCTGGTCGCCCATCAGCAGCTGCGATTCGTTCAGCACGCCGCCGTCGCCGCCGCCTGCCTGGACCAGCAGCGGCGGGGTGTCCAGCGGCTGCGGCGGCAGGTTGAGGGCGGGGACGTAGGCCGACTGGCCGGCGGTCACGTCCAGGGTGCCGAAGGCGTTGGCGACGATGATGGTGCCCTCACCGGTACCGACATAGAGGCCGTCGGCGGGCGCCGTCCCGTCGGCCGGCGGGCAGTCGCCTTCGCAGTACAGGGCGGAGTAGGCGGTGCCGCGCACGCCGATGGTGGCCACCGGGGTATCCACGCTGTAGGTCTCCTTGGAGCGTACGCCGATGGTGCCGGTGACGGCACGCAGGCCGCCCTTGAGCAGCTTGAAGCTGCTCTTGTCGTCCGCGGCGTCGGCGCCGAACCGGTAGGCGTCGATGGCGAAGCGGGAGTTGGGCTGCACGGAGACGAAGCCGCCGTCGCTGAAGCGGACCTGGATGCGGCCTTCGCCGGTGATCAGGGTGTCGCCGCTGTAGACCGGGGCGCCGCGCTTCAGCTCGCGGTCCTGGCCGTCGCCGCCGCGGGCACTGGCCTCGCCGCTGGCGAAGATGATCTTGCCGGCCGCGTCGGCGGCATGAAGGGCGCCGGACCAGGAGAGGCCGGCGGCGAGCAGAAGCAGAAGGATGCGCAGGGTAGTCATTCCGTGTCTCTCCCTAGTTGAAGTCGTAACGTAGCGCCAGCTGGAACTGGCTGCGCTCGAAGTCGTTAACGCTGATGTTGGCGTCGTTGCGCGTGTAGCGCAGCTGGGGCCGCAGGCTGAGCGCGGGGGTGAAGCGGTAGTGCAGGCCGACGCTCAGGTCGAACAGCTGGTCGTGGCGCTGTTCGAGGAACAGCGGGTCGTCCTTGTCGTGCGTGCCGTCATGCCAGACGAAGCTGCCGTTGAGGCCCAGCTTCTGGTTCAGGCTGTAGTCGGCGCCGAGGCGCAGCCCCCAGAAGGTCTGGCCGTATTCGGGATAGGCGCTGTCCTGCTCGCTGTCGGCACCGGCATAGCCGCCGACGTAGAACAGCGGCTTGCCCGGTGCGTCGAAGGCGTGTACCCAGGTGGCGCCCAGGCTTTGCTGATCCACGTCGCGGGTCTGCTGGTAGGGATAGCGCACCGCTGCGTGCTGGGCGAAGAAGGACAGCTGGTTGCGCGCGTCGAGCACGCGATCCCACTGCAGGGCCAGGCCGGCCAGTTCGCGGTTGAGGCTGCCGTCGACGCCGAACTGCTGCGTCTGCAGGACCATGCTGTAGCGGTTGCGGCCGTGCAGCCAGCGCAGACCGGCATAGGAGTCGAAGGTGTCGGTGTCGTACTCGTTGCGCGCGCCGTGGCGGCGCAGATCGGCGCGGCCGCCCAGCAGCAGGCGGCTGGCGGCGGATAGCGGCCCGGCATAGTCCACCCCGCCGCGCAGGCGCAGGAAGCTGTCGTCCTTGTCGGTGCTGGCGTCGGCGATGGCCACCGCAAAGCCGAAGCGCGGCACGTAGGTGGTGGTGTCCGAGGTGGCGCTGTTGATGTTGCTGTCGTAGCCGCCGCCCAGCTCCACATAGCCGGTGAGCCGGTGGCTCGCCCCCGCCATGCGCCGCTCGATGGCGTTGAGGTAGCGTTCCGCGGCGGCCTGGTCGGCGGCGGCGAGGGACTGCTGCGTGGCCGCGGTGAAGGCGCGCCGGGCGGCAGTGTCCTCGCCCATCAGGTAGTGGGCGCGGCCCAGGGCCAGCAGCGCCGGGGCGTCGTCGGGATGTACGGTCAGCACGCGTTCCAGGGCAAAGACGGCCACGGCGGGCTTGCCGGCCTCCAGCGCGGCCAGCGCCAGCAGGTAGTCGTAGTCCGGCTCGCCGGCCCGCTGCTCCAGCTGGTCCGCCAGCCGTGTGTAGGCGGCAGCGCCCTGGCCGCCGTCAAGCAGAGTCCTGGCCTCGTCCAGCGCGGCATCGGCGCGGGCTGCGCCCGGCAGCAGGGCAATGCAGGCGGCAATAATCAAAATTCCTTTCATGCCCGTGCGTTGCGGGCTCGGCGCTCGTTTCATCGTGCTCTCCCTGTAGTGTGAACGGCTTCACAAATACTACCCCTTTGATGCCGGGATGGGGGCCCCCCGCCGAAGGTTTTTTCCTCGTTGCCGGACTGGGTTAGAATGCCCGACCTCAAACAACCCGATACCTGCCATGGCCGACGAGCTTTCCGCACTGATTCAGAACAACCGTGTCTGGGCCGCGCAGCATATTGCCCAGGACCCGGAGTTCTTCCGCCGCCTGTCCCTGCAACAGAATCCGGAGTACCTGTGGATAGGGTGTTCCGACAGCCGCGTCCCGGCCAACGACATCGTCGGCCTGGCGCCGGGCGAACTGTTCGTGCACCGCAACGTCGGCAACCTGGTCTACCACACCGATTTCAACTGCATGTCGGTGCTGCAATACGCCATCGAGGTGCTGCACGTGAAGCACATCATCGTCACCGGCCACTACGGCTGCGGCGGCGTGCGCGCCGCGTTGCAGAACCGCGAGATGGGGCTGATCGACAACTGGCTGCGCGACGTGCGCGACATCTACGACAAGAACCGTACCCGGCTGGAGCGGCTGGATGAGGAGGCGCGTATCGATCGTCTGTGCGAACTGAACGTGGTGCAGCAGGTGGCCAACGTCTGCTACACCACCATCGTGCAGCGCGCCTGGCACCAGGGCCAGAAGCTGTCGGTGCACGGCTGCATCTACAGTATCAACGACGGCATCCTGCGCGACTTGGGGGTGCAGGTCACCGGGCCGGAACAGCTGGCGCCGATATACCGCATCCTGGAAGGATAGGGACGGGGAAAAACTGCCCGTGCAGCGGAAGGTGCGGGTGCGACCATTCGCCCACTGAGTGGGCTCCTACTCTTTGTTTTTTTCTCTTGTATCCGCCTTCACCAGCACGCTGTCCGACCAGCGGTCGTGCCAGGTCTTTTTTTCCTTATCCCACAGTGACCACCACCAGCCCAGGCCGAGAGCGGCCCAGGACACCAGGGCGGCGAGATAGCGCCGCAGCGCCTGGGCCCAGCTGACGGTGCTGCCGTCGCGGTTCTGCAGCCGAATGCGCCAGGTGCGCATGCCCAGGGTCTGACCGCCATGGGTCCAGAACCAGCCGAAGAACAGAAACGCCACGATCAGCAGCCAGAGCAGGGCCAGCGGGTCAAAACTGCCGTCCCCGGCACCGCGGCGCAGCAGGGTGTAGGGCACGAAGGCGAACAGCTCCACGCCGAGCAGCAGCACGGTGTCGTACAGGGCGGCGGCGAGGCGGCGCGGCAGGGGGCAGGGGGTGAGGTCGGCGTTCAAGGGTGTCAACTCAATATTGTGGCCGTTGATCGTATTCCCCTGGCCGTTGACCATACAAGGGGGAAATGCCCTGGACCGCTGACAGCCGTCACAAGACGGGCCTCCCTCCAGCCTTTGCCTGGCCCAATACCCACGGGCGATACGGCAGCGGCCACCGGGGTTTCCCTCCAAATGTTGTTTCTGTCTCGGTGGTCTATGCTAAGCCTTCGACGGAACGAATCGCCGAGCAGTTTCGCGATCGTATGAAATGGAGCATTTCGCTAAGGAACCTCCCTCGAACTGATGCCTGGGATCGGCAGTTGCTGTATCGAACCCAAGGTGTGCCTTCAGCTCATACGGTCGGCAGGCCAGGACGGCGATTGTGCCGCGAGCAAGTCCAGTGATGGAAAGCCAATAACCGTAATCATAAGGAGATGTGAGCAATGGCAACTGTACTGATGGCAAGCGCTGTTTCGGGGCCGACGCCCCAAGAGGGACAGAAGCATCGTTCCAGCGGTGATTTTTCCACCGACTCGATGCCCAGCGGAACGGTCGCATGGAAATGGGCCGTCACCAACCATCCCAACCCGAACGCGGTCCGCTTCGATGTAAAACATGACATCAGCGCCGGTATCGACACGACGTGGTTTGAGGACGTCTATGACGGAAAACAGACCACCAACGACATGAAGAAGGAACGCACGCTGTACATCGCCAACCCTTCGGGGGCCGGTGACGACAGTTTCACGGTAGAGGTGTACGCCGTAACCGCTTGACCCGGTACGGCCATTCACGGCGTCAACGCGGTTCGACGCGCGGCCCCCGGCTCTGCCAGGGGCCGTTTTATCCGGCGCCGGAGCTGGCGCCATGATTCCTGGATTGGGGCTGGGGCGGAAGCCCCCGGCGTTGCGCCATATTCCCCCTCCCGGCGTTTTCCCTTTCCCTTGTTTATCAGTATCATTGGCGCCTCTCCGAATTCTCACCGAAAGGCCTGCCCTGTCATGCTGCTGTTGCGCGGAAGTCCGGCTCTGTCCCCGTTTCGTCTGGAAAAGCTGCTGGCGCGGGTGCGCAGCACGGTGCCGGCGGTGGAGCACCTGTATGCCGAATTCGTCCATTTTGCCGATGTGGAGCGCAGCCTGGACGAGGCGGAGCAGGCGGTGCTGGAGCGCCTGCTGTCCTACGGGCCGCGCCTGAGCGTCGAGGCGCCCCACGGCAGGCTGTTCTTCGTGGTGCCGCGTCTGGGCACCATCTCCCCCTGGGCCTCCAAGGCCACCGACATCGCCCACAACTGCGGCCTGTCCATGGTGCACCGGCTGGAGCGCGGCGTGGCCTATTACGCGGCCAAGGCCGGCGACGCCCCGTTCAGCGAGCACGAGGCCATACAGGTGGCGGCGCTGCTGCACGACCGTATGACCGAGAGCGTGCTGGACGCGCTGGAGGAGGCGGCCGGGCTGTTCCGCGCCCAGGAGCCGGCGCCCTTGCGTTCGGTGGACGTGCTGGCCGGCGGCCGCGCCGCGCTGGAAAAGGCCAACAAGGAGTGGGGCCTGGCCCTGGCCTCCGATGAAATCGATTACCTGGTGGAGAACTTCATTGCCCTCGGCCGCAACCCGACCGACGTCGAGCTGATGATGTTCGCCCAGGCCAATTCCGAGCACTGCCGCCACAAGATATTCAACGCCGACTGGGTCATCGACGGCCAGGCGCAGGAGAAGTCGCTGTTCGGCATGATCCGCAACACCTATCACCACAACAGCAGGGGCATCCTGTCCGCCTACAAGGACAACGCCGCGGTGATCGAGGGCTACCCGGCAGGCCGCTTCTACCCGCGCCCGGACAGCGGCGAGTACGCCGCCCACCCGGAATCGGTGGCGATCCTGATGAAGGTGGAGACCCACAACCACCCGACGGCCATCTCCCCGTTTCCCGGCGCGGCCACCGGTTCCGGCGGCGAGATCCGCGACGAGGGCGCCACCGGCCGCGGCTCCAAGCCCAAGGCCGGCCTGTCCGGCTTCTCGGTGTCCAACCTGCGCATCCCCGGTTTCGAGCAGCCCTGGGAGGCCGACCACGGCAAGCCGGGGCGCATCGTCTCCGCCCTGCAGATCATGATCGACGGCCCGCTCGGCGCCGCGGCCTTCAACAACGAGTTCGGCCGCCCGGCCATCAACGGCTACTTCCGCACCTACGAAGAGACCGTGTCCGGCCCCAACGGCGAGGAAGTGCGCGGCTACCACAAACCCATCATGCTGGCCGGCGGCCTGGGCAACATCCGCGTCGACCACGTGGAGAAGAACCGCATTCCCCCCGGCGCGCAGTTGGTGGTGCTGGGCGGTCCGGCCATGCTCATCGGCCTGGGCGGCGGTGCGGCGTCCTCCATGAGCACCGGCCAGTCCCACGAGGACCTGGACTTCGCCTCGGTGCAGCGCGGCAATCCCGAGATCGAGCGCCGCTGCCAGGAGGTCATCGACCGCTGCTGGCAGCTGGGCGAGCACAATCCCATCGTTTCCATCCACGACGTCGGCGCCGGCGGCCTGTCCAACGCCATGCCGGAGCTGGTCAACGATGCCGGCCGCGGCGCGCGCTTCGAGCTGCGCGCCATCCCCAACGACGAACCGGGTATGGCTCCGATGGAGATCTGGTGCAACGAGGCGCAGGAGCGCTATGTCCT
>Ga0299912_10000446_pt1 | contig 35911 bp, 31 predicted proteins | sample RVTome_2_FD_207667 | JGI IMG/M metagenome (GOLD analysis project Ga0299912, IMG submission 207667) | Soil microbial communities from uranium-contaminated site in the Upper Colorado River Basin, Wyoming, United States - RVT95D214 (version 2) ... | reverse complement strand
TGAAGGTTAAAAGCAGATAATACGATAGCTTTATAACAAATTTTTAGCATCATGAATCTACCTTGAACTACTTTTTAGTGATTAGCAGCAGCACATTAACTATTTTTACTAATTTTTAGAGGTTCCCATAAGATAGTTAACGACGAACGTACATTTTTAAGGGGGGAAATCCCCCCTTTTTTGTTATCTCGCCTTTAACAATGAAAAAGGTCTTTTTGATCAGCTTGGGTTGTCCCAAGAACCGCGTAGATTCTGAGGTACTCTTAGGTCTCTTGGCACATGAAGGCCTCGTGCCCACCCCCTCGCTGGATGAGGCGGACGTGATTATCATCAACACCTGTGCCTTTATCCAAGAGGCCGTGCAAGAATCCATCGAGGCGATCTTGGAAGCAGCCCAGGCAAAAGAAAAAAGGACAGGTACTAAACTAATCGTCACCGGATGTCTCCCCCAGCGGTATGGCGAGGAGCTGGCGCGGGAGATCCCCCAGGTTGATCTCTGGACAGGGACAGGTGAATTCCCGCAAATACCCCACTTGTTAAAGAGGGGTGAACCCACGGTATTGATTAAGAAGCCCCGTTATCTCTATGATCACCACACCCCTCGGATAATCACCAACACCCCCCATTCTGTCTATGTAAAGATAGCTGAGGGGTGCTCTCACCCCTGTACCTTCTGCCTCATCCCCCGGCTTCGGGGGCAATATCGAAGCAGGGAGACGGCATCTGTCATCCGGGAGGTCGAGCAGTTGGTCGCCGGGGGTGTTGCAGAAGTTATCCTGGTAGCCCAGGATACCACGGCGTATAGGGCGGATGCGCGACAGGAGAAAGGTCTCTCTCGGCTCTTAAAGGAATTGATAAAGATCAAGGGGTTGCAATGGGTCAGGGTCCTTTATGCATATCCCCATCCTGATAATTTCCACCCGCCCCTCCTGGAGATAGTCGCCGGGGAGGAGAAGATTTGTTCTTATCTCGATATCCCGATCCAGCATATCGACGCAAAGATCATGCAGCGAATGGGAAGGAGGGCTTCTGAAAAGGAGACCAGAGCGTTAATCAACCACATAAAAAAAGATTACCCGGAAATCCGCCTACGCACCACCCTCATGGTGGGATTTCCCGGGGAGGGGGAGCGGGAATTCAGGAAACTCCTGGCATTTGTCCGAGAGACGGAGTTCACCCATCTGGGTGTGTTCACATATTCCCCCGAAGAGGGTACCAGGGCGGCCCGGCTGAAGGGCCGGATTTCCTCGGAGATAGCCGCGGAAAGGACGGCCCGGATCATGGAGTTACAGCAGGGGATCTCGTGGAAGAAGAATAAGGAAATGGTAGGATCCAAGCTCCCGGTTTTGATCGATGGGATAAGCGCGGAGGTGGAGGGGCTCTTGAAGGGAAGGACTGCTTTTCAGGCGCCGGAAATCGATGGGGTGGTCCATATCAAAAAGGGCAAGGCGCATATCGGGGAGATGGTAACAGTGAAGATCACGCAGGCAGGCCCCTATGACTTAGTAGGGGAGATCGAAGGGATTTCTTGAAAGGATATGAGGCGCTGATATGATTCTTTCCTATTACGGTTTCCACCTGATCACTTGATTTTCGAAATCTATGCTGTATTCGAGACCTCGCAAGAAATTCATCCCCAATAACCCGTCATGGCCGGCGGAAGGACCCTGAGCGACTATGACCAAGGCATTTATCTCCTTGGCCTCATAGGGCCCGACCCTTACGTAATCCAGTTTCGCTACGCTGGCATTAATCACCCTTCCTCCTGTTACCCGCACATTAGCCCTGCCAGTAAGGGGAATATTTAATTGATCCGCAATCGGCCGATGGATGGTTGTGATCTCAGCACCGGTATCCAGGACGAGCGAGGTCTGCGCCTCCTTTCCCCCATAGCCAAGGGTGACCGGGACCAAGACCTGATTCCCGCGTATCGTCACCTTCGTCACCAGGCTTTTTTCGAATTCCTCTCGGGCCTTTTCCTCCTCCCGCCGCTTCTGCTCCTCTAAGCTCTCCTGGATCTGCCGGGTACGCTCCTCCTCCGGTGTCTCACCTTTCTTCTCAGAAGCTTTCGGTGCTTCTTCCTGAGAAGTCCCTTTGGGTGTTTCCTCACGCACGGTCACCTGATTCCTGTATTCCGGCGGCACCTTGCCCAAATCATCGACAAAATGGGTCGTGCCGTTCTTATCGACATACGTATAAATATCCGCCCGCCCCTCGAAGGGGAAAAACAGCGTTCCCATCAATAACAATAAAATGATTAAAAAACTTGCCCTGAGTTTACTCATGTTTCTGCCTCTTCCCAACGCCTTGCCGTTGCGCCTTTGAAGGATCTGCAGGAATCTTCCATCCTTGCTCACAGTACTATCTCACCTCTCCGCAAAACTGACTATGATACTCAGTTTAGTGTAATGAGGCCTTTTTGTAAACAAAAATCCTCTGCAAATACCCAGAGGAAGATAGAGCTGCATAAGAGGGAACTAAGAATCTACGTATCATCCTGCACCGTTTTTCTCTCCGTCAGTACAGGGTGCACAATAGGTATCAGGGCAAGAGCGTTCGTCTCCCGTTATAGTGCTTCAGGGCTTCTTCCACGCTTGCCCCCTCAATGGTGATTGCATAGATAGCATTACACATCCTGATTGCCTCGTCGAGGGACTTCTGGTGGATGTTTCGTCCCGTGGCGTTTCCGGCAGCCCCGCTCACGTTGATTTGATCGTGCACGGCCTGGAGAAATGTCTTGATATCGACGCTCGAACCCCCGGCACAGACCACCTTGGTACGTCCGGCAGCCCTGACAGCCTCTTTAAAGATCTCCTTCGAGACAAGCCCTTCTTTTTTGGGGTAATTTACCTTCACAAAATCAGTCCCGAGCGCTGCAGCTACGCCGGTGGCGCCGGCAATGAGGTGCGGATCTTTTTCGTCCTTTACCGCCCTGCCGCGGGGATAGATCCATAAGACGGAGATCAATCCATGCTGATGGGCCTGGTAGACAATCTGCGCTGCCTGGCGCAACATAGTTGCTTCATACTCGCTTCCCAGATAGAGTGTGTAGCCTACCCCTATAATACTCAGCAAGCTGCTTTTTTGAAATGCCGCCACCTGTTCGACATCGAACCACTGTTGGCTCAGAGGGTCCTGCTGTGCGGTTTCGACAAGATGTGTCTTGGAGTTCAATTTGACGAGATAGCGCACCTTGGGATAACCCATCCCATAGCGGGCAATCAGACCGAGCTGGGTTGCAAAGACGCCAATCTTCCCCTGGCTGGCAATCCTGAAGAGATGCTCAGGATCACCGTCATCCGGATGGATCCCTTCACCATAAAAGTCGTCATTGAGGTGCTCCACCTTTTGGTCGCCTGCAAAGAGCATCAACCTGCCACTCTTGCAGGTAGCGGCAAGGTAATTGTCCGTGTACAGCTCCCGCATCGCCTGCGGAACGTCGCAGGGGACCATGACATCGTCTTTGGTAATGGCCATCGGCATATCCTCCTTCTCTCACCTACTGTATGGCAATGCGCTCCCGCAAGTATATATCCATAGCGCCTCCGGGGCGGCAACGCGGTTTTTTCTTATCTCTGCTGTTGACATGCCTTGACGCACACCCCGCAGATGTATTGTCCAACATTGTATGTGTTACGAAACTCCTTGAGTTTTTCAAAACAGCCGATGTGATCGAATTCCCTGACGTCCTCTTTAATGGCCCCGGCTGGGCAGGCAGCAATGCACCGGCGGCATGCGCCGCAGGAGTCCTCCACGGGCGCGTCCGTCTGCAAGGGGAGATCGGTGAGGATAGAGACCAACCTGACCCTCCCTCCGTATGTCGGATTGACGAGCAGATTGTTTCTTCCCCGCCATCCCAATCCTGCTGCTTGCGCCAAGGCCTTATGGGAGAGGTGACCTCGTTGCCCCTCCCAATCCACGATCTGCGAGGCGGCGATGGGGATCGCCTTGCCCCCGGCTCGCTGGATGATGGCTGCCACATCAAAGGCGATTCTATCCAAGAGATAGTTGGCCTGCCGGTAATGGTGCAGATAGAGCACGGTCGGGTGGTCTGCAATGCCCTCCAGGACGGCGTCGGCGAGCCGTACCCCGATGGAGATACCGAAGGCAAGTTTTTTCAAGAGATCCTCATCGAGATCGTAGGTTACCATCGGCGTCTGCGCCAGGTCAGCCACCCCGAAGAGGACCCCGCCCAACCTTCGGCTCTCTTCCTGGAGCATGCGGTAGTGAATCTCTTTGATTTCCATTGCTATACAGCCCCTATTCTCTTGAGCTGGACCATCAGGATGGAGATGGCAGCAGGGGTGACCCCCGATATCCTGGTGGCTTGCCCCAGGGTCATGGGTCTAATCCGTGAGAGCTTCTCTTTGATCTCGTTAGAGAGGCCGGGGGTTGTGTCGTATCTCATATCCTCAGGTATCCGCACCCGCTCCATGCTGCGGAATCGCTCCACCAATCCCTCCTGCTTTCTGATGTAGCCTGCGTATTTAACCTCCAGTTCCACCTGTTCGACTACCTCCGGGGGGAGGGAGTTGGGTGAGGGATCGAAGGCCTTCAGGTCATGGTAGGTAATCTCGGGCCTGCGCAACAGCTCCTCGAGAGAAGTAACATTCTTAATGGGGTTGCTCCCCAGTGTCTTCAGCCTGTCATTGATGCCTGCGGTTGGTCTGATCTTGATTTTTTGGAGTCGCGCAAGCTCACGGGCGATGGCCTCCTTCTTCTCCACGAACCGGTTGTAGATCTTATCATCCACTAACCCGAGTCGATGCCCCTTATCCATGAGGCGCAGATCGGCGTTGTCCTCCCGCAGAATAAGCCGGTATTCAGCGCGCGAGGTGAACATGCGATAGGGCTCCTGGGTCCCTTTGGTAACCAGGTCGTCGATAAGCACCCCGATATAGGCCTCGGAGCGGTCGAGGGCAAAGGATGTCTCCCCCCTGACCTTCAAGGCGGCGTTGATCCCCGCGACGATCCCCTGGGCAGCTGCCTCCTCGTACCCCGAGGTCCCGTTGATCTGCCCCACGTGATAGAGACCCTCCACCAGCTTTGTCTCAAGGGTGGGTTTGAGCTGGATCGGGTTGACATAGTCGTATTCAATCCCATAGCCCGGGCGCATGATCTCAACCTTCTCCAATCCCTCAATGCTTCTGAGCATCTTGCGTTGGATATCCAAAGGGAGACTGGTGGCAAGACCGTTGGGGTAGTACTCGTGCGTGCGCAGACCCTCCGGCTCCAGAAATACCTGATGTCTCTCCTTGTCAGGGAACTTGACTACCTTGTCCTCTACCGAGGGGCAGTACCTGGCCCCGATCCCCTCGATGACGCCGGTAAACAGGGGAGAGCGATCAAACCCGCTGCGAATGATCTCGTGGGTCTTGGGATTGGTGTAGGTGATGTAGCATGGCAGGAACTCATGGGGGAGCCCGCCGGTGGAGAAGGAGAAAGGACGCGGGGGATTGTCACCTTCCTGCTTCCCGAGGTGGGAGAATGCGATGGTCTTGCCGTCCAACCGGGGGGTGGTGCCGGTCTTGAGCCGGCCCATCTCAAAGCCGATTTCCCTGAGGCTCTCCGAGAGCCTGACTGAGGGAAGCTCTCCCAACCTGCCGGCCGGAAAGTGGGTGAGACCTATATGGATCAGGCCGTTGAGAAACGTCCCCGGTGCAACGATCACCGCCTGACTATTGAATGCCTCGTTGATCGTTGTTGCCACCCCCTCGACACGTCCGCCCTTGACAATGATTCGGTCAACCTCACCCTGTTTCATCTCGAGCAAGGGCTGGTTCTCCAGGATATACTTCATCCGCAGCCGGTAGGCCTGGCGGTCGGACTGGGCCCGCGAGGACTGCACCGCAGGACCTTTTTTCGTGTTCAGCCTCCGGAACTGTATGGCCGTGGCGTCGGTATTCTTGGCCATCTCCCCACCCAGGGCGTCGATCTCCCTGACCAACTGCCCTTTAGCCAGTCCTCCGATGGCGGGATTGCACGACATGAGGCCGATGGTGTCGATGTTGATGCTGAGCAGGAGGGTTTGACAGCCGAGCCGGGCAGCCGCCAGGGCCGCTTCGCAACCGGCATGCCCTCCCCCCACAACGATGACATCATATCTCTTGGGATGAACGATCATCTTTTATCCGTTTGTTTTTTCATAGTATATCATCTTTGACCTCATCTCGAAACTGGCAAAAAACCGCGAAACGAATATAATGCGTATTAGGCTACCAAAGGAAATAGGATGTATCATCTACTTGCTGATATGGTCTTTGTGCTTCATCTCTCCTTTATTATCTTCGTGATCGGTGGAGGGCTTTTGGCATGGCAATGGCGCTGGATGGCCTTCTTACACATTCCTGCCGCCATTTGGGGTTTGGCCATTGAGTTCCTTAACGCCCCCTGCCCCCTGACCCCTCTGGAGCAGATGCTGTTGCACAGTGCAGGAGAGGAGGCGTACCAGGGCGAGTTTATAGATCACTACATCGTTCCCCTCATCTATCCGGAGGCAGACCCTCATTTCTTCCTCGAGGCAGGATTCTTTGTTTTAGCGGTAAATTGTGTAATCTACGCCGTGATCATCATGCGCATCAGGAGCAAAAAGACCAAGCGATAAAATACCTGTATGGAGATGATGTCCCCAGAGTTCGCTGAGTTTGAAGAAGAAATACCTATTAATATGAGAGATCAGTCGGTCTTCAAAAGGTCTCAATAGAAGAGCTTTTAAATGTCACATAGACAGGGGATCCGAGGTTTAAATGCATCTCCTGGAAGGATCTCTTGGTGATCCTTACCCTTAATTTTTCACCTATATCGACGATCAAGCTCACAAGGTCCCCCTCATCAGTTACCTGGGCGATGGCGCCGGCAAAGGAGTTGCGGGCGCTGGTTGAGATAGGCTTATGGGAGACGATGATGTCTTCGGGAGGGATAGCGATGCGGCTTACGGAATCTCGTTCACGGGGGAGAGCAACTTGTAGCTTCCCCGTATCAAACAGAAAAAGATCTTTGTCTTTTTTCACGATTCGGCCTTTAAACAGGTTTTCCAGAGGAGGCTTAGCAGCTATCCTCCCATCGAAGAGATAGATCACCTCATCGGAAAGACGATGGACTTGGTTTACGTCGTGGGTGGCAACAATGATGGTGATCTGAGCGTGCTCATTCAGGTCCTTCAAGATCGTTTCCAACTGCTCGATCCCGTGCCAATCCACGTTGGCAATCGGCTCATCGAGGAGCAAGACCTGGGGATCAAGGGCGAGGGCCCTGGCAATGGCCACCCTCTGGATCTCCCCTCCCGACAACTCGCGCGCCCTTCGTTCCTCAAAACCCGACAGCCCTACCAGTTCAAGGCACTCGTGCAATGTCTCGTCCCTTTTCTTTTTCGGTATCCTGCGGCCCTTGAGCCCATAGACGATGTTCTTCCTTACTGTGGCATCGAAGAGGTAAGGGTTCTGGTGTATAAGGGTTACCTTCCTGCGGAGCACATCCTTATTCAGGGTATTCACGTCCATCCCCTCCCACTGGAGATTTCCCGAGGTGGGGGATATGAGAAAGGCGAGTATGGAAAGCAACGTGCTCTTGCCGGCCCCGTTCGGCCCCATAATCCCGTAAACAGCCCCCTGCTTGATGACGAGATGGGTGATCGCGAGGACCTGGGTGTTGTTATACGATTTGGTGATATCGCGAAGCTCAAGCAGGGAGGCCATGCCCTAACCCCTTTTCCCTTGGAAATAGTGAAAGAGGATATTGACGGAAAGGGCCACCATGAGGAGGATAAACCCCAGGGATAGGGCGAAGGCAAATTCCCCCTTGGACGTCTCCAGGGCAATGGCAGTGGTCATGACCCTCGTGTAGCCTTTGATGTTTCCGCCAACCATCATGGCCGTGCCCACCTCGGCGATCACACGGCCGAAGCCCGCAATCACCGCGCCTGTGAGGGCAAACCTCGCCTCCGAGAGGACGGTCAGCGCCGTCCGCACAGGTCCGGCCCCCAATGTCATGGCGGTCCATTTTACCCGCGGGTCCACCATCTGGATGGCCGATATGGTGAGGGCCGTGATGATGGGGATGGCGAGGATGAACTGACCGATCACCATGACCGGAGGGGTAAAGAGCAGGTCGAGCGGGCCCAGAGGGCCCCGTTTGGACAGCAGGGAGTACAGAAAGAGCCCCACTACCACCGTCGGGATGGAAAGGAGCGTATTAAACAAGGTGATGACGGGCCTCTTGAAGGTGAACTCGTGGGCACTGATCAAAAACCCCACAGGGACACCGACGAGGGAGGCGAGCAGGGTCGCTGTCAGGGAGATCCTGAGGGAGAGAAGGACAGTGCGGCAGACCTCGCTGTCCAGGCTGATGATGAGAACTATGGCCCTTTGTATCCCCTCCCAGAGGTATTCCATATGCTATTTGCTATCTCGGGCTTTTGATGGCATCGGGATAGAACAGGGCAGCACCGTATCTTTCCTTTCCAAAGTCGGCGATGATCCTCTGCCCATCTTGGGAGGTCACCCAGCCGATCAGGGCCATGGCCATAACATAGTTCACCGAGGGATGGCGAGCGGGGTTCACCGCGATGATGCCGTAAGGGTTAAAAAGGGTTGGGTCACCCTCGAAGAGGATGGGAAGGTTTATCTTTCCCTCTTTCTGCAAGGCGAGGTAGGTCCCCCTGTCGGTGAGGGTATAGGCGCCTTTTTCATATGCCATGATGAGCACCTCTCCCATCCCGCTCCCCGATTCGATGTACCGACTCTCCGATGGCTTGACCCGCGCCTTCATCCACAAGGAGAGCTCTTTGCTGTGGGTCCCTGATTTATCCCCCCGCGAGACAAAGGACGCCCTTTTTCTCGCTATCAGCTTGAAGGCCTCGGCTGCCGTCTTGGCCTTGCTTATCCCGGCCGGGTCAGCAGTGGGGCCGATAATGACGAAATCGTTGTGCATCACATCGCGGCGGTTGACACCATACCCATCGGCGACAAATTTATCCTCGAGGTCCCTCTCGTGCACCAACACGACGTCGGCGTCGCCATTTTCACCGAGCTTGATGGCCTTGCCCGATCCGACCGAGATGACATCCACCTTTACCTTGAACTGCTTTTCAAAGGGAGGGAGCAATACATAGAGGAGACCTGAATTCTCGGTGCTCGTAGTAGTGGAGAGCTTCAGCCTCTTCTCGGCAGCAAGAAGCGGGGCGGAGAGCAAAAGAATACAAAGAAAAATCAGAATACCTCTCATCATAGTGCCTACCTTCATAATCCACCTCCAAAGATATTGAAAAAAATTTACATCTTTACAATTAGGGAAAGCCAGACGTCCAGGTATAGACCGTACCAGCATACTTATAGAAGATGAAAAACACAAGAACGGATATCTTAGAAGCTACTATTTCGGAGCTGAAATGTAATCGCAATGTTTACCCAGGAGAGGATGGGAATCTTGCCCCTCCTGGCAGGAATAAACCTCCATTTTTTCACCGCGGTAAGGGCGGATTGATCGAGTATCTGATAGCCGGAAGACCTTGCTACCTTCACCTCCCCCACCCGGCCGGTCTGAAGGACCTCCACCTTCAACAGGACCTTGCCATGGTATCCTTGCTGCCGCGCCTCCAGGGGATATCCCGGTTTTGGATTGTCGAGATATCGGGGAGCGGCCGCGTTAGATCTACCAAAACCTTTCCAACCAAAAATATTCCAGCCTGCCCCTGTTCCGTCTCCTGCCCCCGATCCATCCCTTTGACCTCCCGCTCCAGCCCCTTCTTGTATGACGTCATCCCCAAACCCTGGTGTAGACTCGTCTCGTGAAATGAGCTCGACAGTTGAAGTCTGTGGCATGGGAACTGGCTGTTTTTCCTTTTTACTATGGGCCTTTGTAAAAACAGCCTGCGTGGGAGTCAGCCCTCGGACGGCAGGGGGATTTGCCTTGTTTTGAGAAGAAAGCGGACGGATGGTAACTCGATAAGCAGATGAGCCGCCGCCATCGCCTCCGCCGCCGCCGTTCGGGCTGCCTGCCATCAGATAAAAAATCATGAAGGTGATCAGGATGATGTGGAAAAGGAACGATATCCCTCCCGACCTCAGCAGTACGCGCATATCTGATGAAGGCATATCCACAAGAAGACGGAGTTGTGCCATCACAGTGCGCGCTCTGTTCATCTCCCGAGCTCTTTCCCTGAACCGGAATCTCTCACGCCCCACTGTTCGAGACATCCGTCGCCTGCTTGAATCTCGCAGCCTGAACATCATCTGTTGCCACCACGGCTTCCAGACCTTATCCCACCACATGCCCTACCCTTTTTAAAATTTGCTTATTGTACTCCATATCAGGAAGAAAGGTAACCCCGAAATCGCAATGGCGAGACCTATGATGTCGGTCAGCGGCTTGACAGAGGCTCTGTGAACGGCAATCCAGGTATAAAAACAGATAAACACCAGGAGAACGGCAGGATATCCCCAGGCACAGCAAGGTTGCGGCAGCTGAGATTTTCGGAAGCGTAACATAGCATATGCCACCCCCACATTTCCGTGACGAGCCGGGTAGCGTCAGAAAGGGTGAGCCTTCGCTTCAGGTGCATCCTTAGATTTTAATCCAGGCACGGACCGATATAAATCAAGCCTAAATGCTGCTCCTTCTCCTTCTCCGCCCTTTCTACGACCTCTTTGAGAGACGTCTTGATGATATACGCGCTGTCCGAATAACCAGCCCTATACACGAGGTGAACGGGTGTCGTATTTGAGTAGTACTTTTGGAAGAGGGGTTTGAGATTCTTCAGCTCTTTCAGTCCGATAAAGATAACGAGCGTATCTCCATTGTCGGCTACTGCCTTGAGCATGGCCTCATTGTCTTTGAGGCCCTGCGGGGCGGTCATGACGATAGAGCCCTGGCAGCCAAGATGTCGTCCAATCATGGCATTGGCGGCATTGAAGGCGCTGATGCCCGAAATGACCTGAGTTTTATCTTTAAACTCATCGAGCCAAAACATCCAGCCCCCGTAGACAGTAGGGTCCCCGTATTCCAACAGGGCTACGCTCTTACCCGCGGCAAGGGCATCTTTTATCCTCTGGATATCCTCCGCGCGCTGTACTTCCAATAGTCTTTTGCCTTCCTCCGGCGGCAGATCGGGATGTTCCTTTTTAAACATGTACTCCGTGTTTCTCAGGGGGTCAAAGAGTATCGGCTTATTCCCCATATACTTGGCAAACCGCTTCTGTATATCCTCCGGGCAGACGAAGATATCCGCCTTCCCCATATACGTGATGGCCTCCAACGTGACCAAGCTGATGTCTGCACAGCCCATCCCTATAATGTACAAACGGGGCTTCTGCTTGAGGGTCAAGACTTCAATGTTGCTCACGGCCTTGACCCACCTGTCCGCGGCGAGGTCATCGGCCAAGAGCAGTTTGAATTTCCCGTCCTTCTCGACCGGCGCATGAGCAATCTGATCGGCGACTATGATGCCCTTCCCGTGCGAAGACAAGAAGATCTCTCCATTGGAAAGCAGGGCCCGATATCCATCAGGCGCGGAGACAACAATGCCCTGGTTTACATCCGGCGTGACCCCCGCCTTGTTGAGGAGCTCTGAAAGCAGGACCCCGCCATAGGACTCCAGGCCGTGATACCCGGTGCCGTCCCCCACACTTTTCGCGGGGGCCTCGACGCGCCGATACGAAGCGAGGCGAGAGACGGTTAAGGGTTTTTTGACGTCGCCTGTTATCGTGAAGCTCGGCGAGAAGAGCTTTTGCATTTTCTTCTTTTCCATTTTGAGGTGCAGATCAACTACTTCGATGTTAATCACATTTTCCAGGCAGCGGTCCGTATAAAAGTCATTGGCCACTACGAGCTTGGGATACCCCACCTTTCTCGAAAGCACGTCCAGCCGTTGCTGATACACCTCCGGCCCATGGCATTTATTGCAGTCGGTATGCGGGATAATGGGGCTAGACGAGAAGGCGAGGACCACCTCCGAGGGATTGCTGTAAAAGACCTCCCCCCATGAAAGGACAACCTGTTTCCCATCCTTATTGCGCACCAGGATGGCCAGATCAACCTGCTTGGAAAAGCCCGCTTCTTCTTTTTGGACGGCAGCGAGCTCAAGCACGGCCTTTAAGGGGATTCCACGGAAATAGAATGCGCCGTTATAGTGGCGATCCATGGTCACTTCATTCAAGCGGACGGTGATGGCTTCGAATCTTTGCAGGTCTTCCAGGGTCAGGTTTAAGGGCTGCCTGACCGCGCCGGTGATGCTTATGGCAGGGGAGGACCCTGCCCAGCCGCTGACGGCATAAAAGAATGAAAAGAAAAGGGTCAGAAACAGATTAACCAACGTAATCTTCTTGAGCATGGAATCCTCCCCTCGGAATTAGTATTTGGCTGTCAATCCGAAATAATAGTTTATTCCAGGAGCCGGATAGCCGTATTCCGACTCATAGTTCCTGTCGAAGATATTATTGATTGCCACGTAGGCCTCAAAATACTTGAAGAAGGTCTTCGAGATCCTCAGGTTCATGGTGAAATAGTCATCGAGCTTACGTATTGGATCACCTGGGCGTGAGGGAGTCGGCAGCTGGCTGTAGACATCGCCCATATAAACGCCGACCACATCAAGGCCGGTCTTGATATACGGGATCGTGAGGTGGAGCCCCATATCGACCTTGTGCGCGGGGACATTGCGCACCTTCTCGGTCACCCTGCCTACGCTTTTATCCCTGGCATAATTATAGGTATAGCTGGCCCACAGGGTCAGATCTTCCCACAGGGAGAAGTCTTTCAGCGGATAAAACTGCCCGGTAAGCTCAATGCCTGTCAGCCCGATCTTAGCAAAGTTTTCATAGGGGCTGACGGTATCTGGGCGGTCGATGAAGTCCGCGAGGTCATGATAGAACCATGCCACCTCTCCCCATGCATACTCGGTCAAGGGGCGCGATACGCCCAAGGTATAGTTGACAGCCGTTTCCGCCGTCAGGTCTAAATTGCCGCTGGTGCTTGAATAAAGCTGCGATAGGGTTGGGAAGCGGACCTTGCGGGCAATCGAGCCAAAGAGCTTGGTGTCGAAAAAGGTATAGGTGGCGCCGACCATGGGGCACCACCCGTCCATGAGATCCGGTTTGTTTCCCTCAGCTTTTGTTACCTCAAACCAGTCGTAGCTTAGGCCGAGGACCACGGATAAATTCTTTATCAAGTTAAACTTATTCTCCAGTCCGACTGAGCCGGTGGTGGAAAAGTAGTCGTTAAAAGGCAGATACTCTTGACTGCGCTCTTGGTGGGAGTCGCCCTTGTAGTGGAAGGAGAATCTGACGGCGTCCCACTCCACCGGCCGATAATCACCGATCAGGTACCCGCCGATGATATAATCTTTGTATCTGCTTACCGCCGTTTCTACATCGTAACTTATATCCGAATAGGACGTGTAGTCGTCGGTGTGGTTGTGATAGAAGACCTTGCCCTTGAGGGTCAGTTGGTCAAAGATCTTTTGCTGTCCGCTCAGGTCTATGCCCCAATCCTGATAGTTGGTGATGCGGTCAAAGACTTGTGAAAACGAAGGTCTATGTCTTCCACCGTATATGTTGGGAGGGTCTCCTTTCTCTTTGGTGATAAAATGGGCATTCACATAGTATTCCGAGCCCGGGCTTGGATCGATCCCTATCTTGGCCCACACGCTGTGCTGCTCGAAATCGGAATTGGTGCGGACACCGCCGTCTTCCAAATATGTTGTATAGTCGCCACCTGCCGGGTTGTTGAATGGCGGCAGATCAACATATCCTAACTTAGGGTTAAAATCATCAGACACATTCCACCCTTCGGACCCTCGGTGGCTGTAGTTCAACCAGTAGTTGAGCATACCGACCTTCCAGCCGTGGGACAGGGACTCCCGATTGGTATAATTGGGGCCTACCTCCACCGTTGCCTGGGCAGCAACCTTTCCCGTGCCCTTCTTCGTGATGATGTTGACCACCCCCATCAGGGCATTCGGCCCATAGATGACTGAGGGCGCTCCCTTGATGACCTCGATCTTCGCGATGTTGTCGACGGGGATCTGGTTCATATCGAGTTTTCCGTATTTGGTCTCGTAATACGGGACCCCGTCGATGAGGACCAACACCTTTTCTTGAGGCATGCCGTGTATTTGAATGGCCGGCTCGTTCTTGCGCCCGGTCGAAACCCGAATCCCGGGGACATACGCCAAGGCCTCGGCAACGGTCTGGCTGTTCGTCGCCTTAATCTCCTCCTCGGTCACTTCATTTCTGATAGCCATCTCCTGCACTGCCGGCGGTTTGTCTGATGTCACAAAGACCTCACCGAGGTCGAATACTTGGTAGTCTTTCTTTCCCTCGCTCGGGGCGGACTCCTGCCCCCATGCAGCGCCGAAGCCGAAGGTGGCCTTTTGGCCAGTGACCCTTTGGTCAGAGCCTTTTCCGGCCTTTTTCATAGCCTCGTCCTCCTTACGTTTGAAGTATTTTGCCACCTCTGTATCAGACCTCAAGACCTTTGAGGATCTCAAGCAATCAAATAATTCGTTATGGTTGGCCTTTCCCTTGTCACCTGGCCCTGCATCATGCCCATGCTGGATTGTGTAGATAGGAGATCATTACTTTTTCTGTGTCTAACATCCTATTAAAAAGAACGTCTTTAATCGCACAGAGACAATAATCTCCCTAGGCTGTATTCCATTACTATTTTTGTAATAAAATGTCAATACAAGAAATTATAAGTAATTTTTTGTTACTTATAAGCCATTTTACCTTATTATTGACACGGCTGATGGCTTGTGTTAGGTAATCTACTATGGAAGAGCTGCTCACCACCAAGGAGCTGTCCGATTTTCTCCGCCTCAATGAGAAGAAGGTGTATCAGCTCATTAAAGAGGGGGGTATCCCCCATGTGAGGATTGCGGGTAAATGGCTCTTTCCCAAAGGACATATTCAGCGCTGGATCGATGAGCGTGTGCAGCGGGAAAAGGATATATACATGGTGGGGAGCGACGATATACTCCTGGCGCGCCTCCTAGCCCTCTATTCCCGGGAGCACTTCCCCCAGTCCCTTACCTTCTATTCTTCCGTAGGGAGCATGAGGGGCATCGAGGCCCTCGCGCACAAGAAGGGTCATGCCTGTTGCGCCCATCTCTTAGATCGGGAGACAGGGGAATATAATCTCCCCTTTCTCAACAGGCACCTCGCTTCGCAGAAATACATCGTTGTCAATCTCTGTTACCGAGGGCAAGGACTCCTTGTCCCGAAGGGCAATCCCCTGGGGATCAAGGGCTTAGAGGATGTGGTTAAAAAGGGTCGGCGGTTCATCAATAGAAATGAAGGATCCGGCACCAGGCTCCTGCTCGAATATCTTTTAAATGAAAAGGGGTTAGCGGGAAAAGAGATGGTCGGTTTTGCCGATGAGGTCGATACGCATCTGGAGGTGGCCTTAAAGGTCTTGTTCGGCGAGGCGGCCGTGGGCCTGGGGATCGAGTATGTAGCGCACCTCCTCCCGCTGGACTTCATCCCCCTCCGAGAGGAGCGCTTTGACCTGGTTATACCAAAGGAGCTATGGCCCACACAGATTATGCAGGGGTTCCTCTCCTACGTAGACCCCGCGGTGATTCAGAGGCTGGCCCGCTCCCTCCCCGGCTACAATCTCAAGGATACCGGAAAGGTCATCTTTGAAACCTAAAAAAAGTGGAGCTATGCAGACCAAGATCCGCAAAGGGGTGATCCCTGCAGCGGGATTGGGCACGAGGTTTCTTCCGGCGACCAAGGCCGTCCCCAAAGAGCTCTTGCCCATCATAGACAAACCCACCATCCAATATATCGTCGAAGAAGCCGTAGCCTCGGAGATTGAACAGGTCATCCTCATTACCGCCCGGGGCAAGGGGGCTGTTGAGGATCACTTCGATGTCTCCACAGAGCTGGAAGAGCTTTTAAAGAGGCAGAAGAAAGAGGATTTGCTGCAGATGGTCAAGGAGCTCTCCGAGATGGTGAGGATGGTGGCAATCCGCCAAAAGGAGCCCAAGGGCTTAGGGCATGCCGTCCTGTGCGCGCGTGAGGCGGTGGGGGATGAACCCTTTGCCGTCCTCTTGGGGGATGATATCGTGGATGCCGAGCCTCCCTGTCTTGCCCAGATGGTGGAGGTCTTCCATCAAAAAAGAGGAGGGGTGATCGCCCTGCTGCGCGTCCCCGCGAGCGAGACGCACCTCTATGGGATCATCCGTGGAGATCAGGTGGGTGAGCGGGTCTTTCGTATTACGGAGATGATAGAGAAACCCGCGCCTGATCAGGCACCTTCGAATCTGGCCGTTATCGGGAGGTATCTCCTCCCCCCGGAGATTTTTCCCATCCTGGAGAACACCCCTCCTGGAAAGGGTGGAGAGATTCAATTGACCGATGCCCTGCAGACCTTGGCCCGCAGGATGCCCCTGTATGGATATGAATTCGTGGGGGACCGGTACGATGCCGGCGATAAGTTCGGCTATCTCCAGGCCAACATCGCCTTCGCCCTCAAGCGCCCCGAGCTGGCCGAGAGGCTGAAGGAGTTTATCAAAAAGGTTATATGATTAACCGCTGCCTCTTCAAGGTTCAAGCCCCGCTTAAGGCGGGATTGAACCCTTATGCCATCCCGACTTAGTTGACTATAGGCTAGGAAGAAGCGCCTTTCCCCATCCCAGGAGAGATCTCCCCATGGTAATCTGCCTCTTTGAAGAACACCACGTCCCAGTGGTCATCGGCCTCACTGTACCTCAAGATGTAGATGTTCGCATCCTCGGCCTCGACCTTGAAATAGGTATGATCAGGCCCATACCATTGATCGAGGATCTTTTCAATCCCCAGCCGCTTTTCCCCTAAGGAGAATGCCAGGGGCCTCTGATTGGCCTTGTAACCGGCGTAGGCATCGACCTTTACCCGTGTGGACATTTCCCCCTCATCCTTTTTTAGGATGCCCTTGTTGTGCCCTTGTGTCAATACGGTAGTGGAGGTTTAACTTAAAAGGGGGTTGTGAAGGATGATGGTCTCGTTCCGTTGCGCTCCAACCGATACGATGTGGATGGGGGTTTGGGTTAGTTTCTCTATCCGCTCCAGATAGCGCTGGGCGTTTTGAGGAAGCTGTGAGATCTTTGTAACCCCGCCAATCTCCTCCGCCCACCCTTCCAGTTCTTCGTATATGGGTTGACAGCGGGCCACGTGCTCGGAACCGGCGGGAAATTCGGTTATGACATCCTTCCCCAGCCGGTAGGCGGTACACACCTTGATAGTCTTGAGCCCCGTAAGGGTATCCAGCTTGGTGATGGCCAGTCCTCCGAGGCCGTTCACCCTGACCGCATGTCTCACCACCACGGCATCGAACCACCCACATCGGCGCGGCCTGCCGGTAGTGGCCCCATACTCTCCTCCCTTTTCTCTGAGCATTGCGCCGATGTCATCGGTGAGCTCGGTGGGGAAAGGACCGCCCCCCACCCTGGTGGTATACGCCTTCGTTATCCCTAAGACAAGGTCGATCTGGGTAGGTCCGATACCGGAGCCGGCACAGGCGTTGCCGGCTACGGTGTTGGAGGAGGTAACATAGGGATAGGTGCCGTGATCCACATCGAGGAGGCTTCCCTGGGCGCCTTCAAAGAGGATCTTTTTCCCCTCCTTGATCTGCTGGGCGAGAAAGAAGGAGGTGTTGGCAACATACCTTCGCAGCCTCTCCCCATACCGCATGTATTCCTGATACAGGGGCTCCAGCTCCAATCCCGCCTCCTGCAGGACATGGGTGAGGTAGTAATTTTTCTGGGCCAGGACGTCCTCTAATTTCCTGCGAAAGATCTCTTCCTCGGCAAGATCGATGACCCGGATCCCATCCCGGGAGGCCCTGTCCTCGTAGGCAGGGCCGATACCCCGCCCGGTAGTCCCGATCTCCCCTGAGCGGATGCGTTCCCGGCCCTTGTCGATCTGCTTGTGGTAGGGAAAGATGAGGTGGGCCTCCTCGCTGAGCAGGAACTGGGAGTCGTCCTGCAAATAACCCTTTTCCTTTAATTGATCGATCTCCTCGATGAGGACCTGGGGGTCCACCACCACCCCGCTGCCGATGATACATCGTTTCCCCTTATGGAGGATGCCTGAGGGGATGAGGTGGAAGACGAATTTCTCCCCTTCCACCACGAGGGTGTGGCCGGCGTTACTCCCGCCCTGGAAGCGGACGATCACGTCGGCGAACTCTGCCAACAGGTCGATGATCTTCCCCTTGCCTTCATCGCCCCATTGGGTCCCCACCACTATTATGACGTTCGCCATAGTCGCCCGTGTCTACAGTTGTATTAACTTGACGGAATTCACATTAGGAAGATGGCTGAGCGCATCAAGGACGTCTTTGGGGGGGATAGCATCCAGGTGGAGGATACACAGGGATTTTCCCCCGATCTTGTCCCTGCCGAATTGCATGTTGCCGATATTTATCTCCTTTTTCCCCAGGGTAGCCCCTATGTTCCCGATGACCCCTGGTTTGTCGAGGGTGTCTATTAAGAGGATATTCCCTGCTGGTATCGCTTCTACTAAATATTCATTTACTGATACTAATCTCGGCTCTTTCTTGCCGAAGAGGGTGCCTGCCACCTGATGCGCCTTTCCACCCGACTTCGCCCTGAGGGTTATCAGGCTGGTGAAGTCGGCCGTCTCTGTTATCTTGGATTCCCGGAAGGTGATGCCGCGCTCCTTGGCGATAAAGGGAGCATTGACATCGTTGACTTGTTCCTCCATGTAAGATTTAAGGATACCTACCAGGACAGCCGAAGAGATAGGGGCTACATTATAAGCGGTTACCTCCCCCTGATACTCGATGATGAGTTCCTTAAGAGGGAAGGGGCATGTCTGGGCAAAGAACCCACCCATCTTCTGGCCGAGGTTGAGAAAAGGGCCCAAGGTAGCCAGGACCTGAGCGTCCACCGATGGAACGTTGACGGCATTCCTGACGGTACCCTCAATCAGATAGGCAACGATCTGGTGGGCAATGTCTATGGCCACGTTCTCCTGCGCCTCGCTGGTCGCGGCGCCGAGGTGGGGGGTGCACACGATGTTCTCCACCCCCAACAGGGGGTTGTCCGGAGGGGTCGGCTCTTTGGTAAATACATCCACCGCTGCCGCCCTGACCTTGCCGCTGCGGCAGGCATCTGCCAGGGCCTTCTCATCGACGATCCCCCCACGGGCGCAGTTGATCAGCATCACCCCGTCCTTCATCTTGCCGATGGCCTTGGCATCTATTAAGTTCTCAGTCTCCTTGTTCTTGGGGACATGGACGGTGATGACGTCGGAACGGACGAGGAGCTCATCCAGGGAGACCAGCTCGATCCCCTTTTGGGCGACAAGATCAGGGGAGACAAAGGGGTCATAGGCGATGACCTTCATCTTGAGCCCGAGCCCTCGATCGGCCACAATGCTTCCGATGTTTCCGAGGCCGATGACCCCCAGGGTCTTGCCGAAGAGCTCCATCCCCATGAAGCGCTTCTTCTCCCATTTCTTCTCCCACATGGAGGCAGCGGCCTGGGAGACACTTCTGGCGATCGCGAACATCAGGGCGATGGTATGCTCCGCAGCGGCCATGGAGTTGCCCCCGGGCGTGTTCATGACAACGATACCCTTCTTGGAGGCAGCTGCCACATCGATATTGTCAACGCCGACCCCTGCCCTGCCGATAACCTTGAGGTTAGAGGCTGCATCGATGATATCGGCAGTCACCTTGGTGGCACTGCGCACCACCAAGCCGTCATACTCACCGATAATTTTGCGCAACTCCTCCGGTGAAAGGCCTATCTTGACATCGACCTCTACCCCTTTTGCCTTTTGTAAGATCTCCATCCCCTGGGGCGAGAACTCATCGCTCACTAATACCTTCATCGTATCCCTCCCTCTACGCTGCGCTTAATATCTCCTCCGCCACCTTTACCCCTGCGCCTAGTTTCACCGGGTACCCCAGGCCCTTGAGCACGAGCTCCAGGGTGCTGATTGCCTGGATGATGTCCAGCGATTGGAAATAGCCGATATGGGCGATACGGATGATCTTCCCCTTGAGTTGCGATTGCCCGCCGGCGATGATGAGGCCGAACTGATCCTCGAAATTCTTCTTGAGCTTCTTTCCATCGACCCCTTCCGGGGCCTTGATGGCGGTGAGAGCGTCGCTCGGTGCCGTGGGGGCTAAGAGCTCCAACCCCAGGGCCTTGGCCGCCTCCCTGGTCGCCCGCGCAAGCAGCGCATGGCGCTTGAAGACGTTCTCCAGACCCTCCTCTTTGAGCATCTTGAGGGCCTCCCGCAGCCCCACCACCAAGGATATAGCCGGCGTAAATTGACTTTGGTTCTTCTGCGCGACTGCCAATTCCTCTTTGAGATTGAAGTAAAATTTGGGGAGGTTCGCTTTTTCCGCAAACCCCCACGCCTTGGCGCTCAGGGCTATAAAGGCCAGCCCCGGCGGGAGCATGAGGGCCTTCTGCGAACCGCTCACCACGACATCAAGCCCCCATTGATCCATGGGGAGATCAGATACCCCGAGGGCGGATATGGCGTCCACTATCAGAATGGTCCCCTCACGCTGTTTCACGATATCGGCGATCTCCTTGATGGGGTGCATCACCCCGGTGGAGGTCTCGCTGGCCTGCACCAAGACCGCCTTGATGGAGGGCTTGGCGTCGAGGGCCTTCTTGATTGCGGCAGGATCCACCGCCTCCCCCCAGGTGACATCGATGGGGGTAACGTTTACGCCATAGGCCTCGCAGATCTCACCCCACCGCTCGCCGAATTTTCCTCCCCTCACCACTAAGGTCTCGTCACCAGCTGCGAGGGTGTTGCACACCGCCGCCTCCATGGCGCCGGTCCCCGAAGAGGCCAACACAAGGACCTCTTGTTTTGTCTGAAAGACGTACTTGAGCCCCTCCCTGACCTCCTGAAAAAGTACCTCATAGCCGGGATCCCGATGATGCATCACCGGCCCTGCCATGGCGAGCAAAACCCGTTCGGGCACAGGGGTAGGCCCTGGGGAAAAGAGTTGTTTCTTTATCATAGCTCCCTCCTTCAGAAATTAGCTTGCCCTTGTTTTCCCAAACACAGCATTCTATTGAAGCTGAGCGGCAATGTCAAGGTCTTTGGTCTTTAGGGGTTGACAGGGGTGAGGAGCTGTGATATACAAACGGCGACAATTGAATAGTTCGTCTTGATGTGGGTGCCGTGTAAGGCCTAAGAGGGAATCCCGTTAAAAACGGGAGCGGTCCCGCCGCTGTAACCGAGGACGAACCCCGTAAAAGACCACTGTTCCGGTAAACCGGGATGGGAAGGCGCGGGGGGTAGGATGATTCGGGAGCCAGAAGACCTGCCTACATCGATGACCGGTATCCCTTTCGTGGACCGAGGGGAGAGGTAAGGGGCGAAGAAAACTGGGTGCAGCCCTCAGGAAGATTCCTGAGGGCTTTTTTGTTTTCAAAAAAAGAGGAGATGTAGTATGCAAAGATATGGGATCGTAGCCCTTCTTTTCATGGTGATGGTCTTTGGATATTTTGGTCAAATATCCGCTGCAGAGCAGGAGGTGGTGGAGTTGGAGGAGGTGGTGGTAACTGCCACCAGGGACTGGGAGCAGTCGCGGCAGGTGCCCTATAACGTCTCCGTGATAACAGAGGAGGACATCAGTCGTTCCAACGCCCAGAACGTGGCCGATGTGCTCCGCACCGTGCCAGCGGTAACGGTGACAAACATCATGGCCAATCCCAAGGGGTCATCCGTAGATATCAGAGGATTCGGTGAGACAGGCTCCATGAATACTCTGGTCCTTGTAGATGGCAGGAGGGTTAATCAGATAGACATCAGCGGTACCGACTGGTCTCAGATTCCTCTCGATCAGATTGAGAGAATAGAGGTGATCAGGGGGGGAGGAAGCGTCCTGTACGGCGATAATGCCGTCGGCGGGGTGGTGAATATCATCACCAAAAAAGGGGAAGGGAAACCGTCTGTTCAGGCGGGGGTTCTCGGAGGCAGCTACGGGTTGAACATCCAGAGGGCTTCATCTCAAGGATCCTTGGGCGATTTTCGCTATACAGTCCACGCGAGACACGAAAACACCGCGGGATTCCGTGATAACGGGGATTTTGACGGGCAGGACTACGGCGCGAGCGTGGGGTATGATATCGGAGACTTAATCAAGTTCGATGTTTCTGGTAACTACCACTATGATAAGTATGGACTGCCTGGCGCCCTCAGCCATCAAGACCTGCACACTTGGGCTGATAGGGATGCCACTAAGACCCCGGATGATCATGGATGGACAGAGGACTATTATCTTAGGCTTCAAGGGGAGGTAGACCTTAAGGCGTGGGGTAGCTTGCTTTTAGATACTTCATATCGAAAGCAGGCATCTAAAGTATATTGGATTTCTTTTGGGGGAATGACTACCAAATATGACATCCCAACTATTGGGGTTACGCCGAGATGGATTTGGGAAAAGGATTTTTTGAACTTTCACAATAAGCTTATAACTGGTTTCGATTATTACTATAGCAATTCCAAAGTGAAAACACATGCGCCTTGGGGTGATCCCGCTCGAGAATTTTTGACAGATGAAACCGCTATAAAAAGGCAGACTTGGGCGCTCTATTTCCATGATGATTTCTCTGTGCTAAAGAACCTGCTTTTCTCTTTCGGTTACCGCTATGAGGCAATAGACGATGATTTTAAGGGCGAGAGTTGGCTAGGTTTCTGGCAAGACTTTAGGGATAAAAAAGATGATGCCATGCATGCATGGGATGTGGGCCTTACCTATCTGTTTTGGGAGAATTCCAAGGTTTATGGCAGGATCTCAAAATCCTACAGATATCCCGCAATAGATGAATACTTCTCTGTTTGGACTGGAGGGCTCAACACGCTCTTGAAACCCCAGGAGGGGATCACCTATGAGGTAGGGATAAACCACTATTTTACTGATACGATAAAGTCAGGCCTCACATTCTACTGGATGGAACTGGAAAATGAGATCTACTTCGATCCTTTGACCTTTACTAACGGGAACTATGATGATACCAGACGCTGGGGAGTGGAGGTCTTTGCTGAAGGTAACCCCTGGGACTGGCTCAGGCTGTGGGCCAATTACACCTATACAAAGGCCACCTTCAGGGGAGGGGTATATAATGGTAACGATGTTCCTGATGTTCCGAATCATAAGATGAGCTTCGGGCTTGATCTCACCCCTAATTTTGTTGCTTTTTTGGAAGGACTCGAATTTAATGTATGGGCTACCTATTACAGTAAAAGGCGCTTTATAAGCGATCAGCCTAATGTAGTACCAAAGTTGGAGGACTACATCACGGTGAACGCGAAGCTTTCCTATACTTGGCGGTTTCTCACCGCCTTTGTGGGGGTGAATAATATTTTCAATGAAGAATATTCAGAATATGGGGTGTGTAATCCCACAACCGGGGCGAGGAACTACTACCCATCACCAGGGGTAAATTTCTCGGGTGGATTAAGTATGAAATTTTAGATCTTTCATCTCTCTTTTTATGGATGCAAAGAAGGTGTTTAACGAACTCAGAAAACAAATGAAAGAGGCCGTCAGAAAAAATCAGGGCGATGGTCTTCTGTTGTCCGGTGGGATCGATTCCGGAATCCTCGCCTATCTTGCTCCCCATGCCAAGGGCATCACGGTGAGCCTGGAAGACCACGGTGATGATCCGCGCTTTGTCTCCATCCTCAGGGGGATGCTTAATCGCAACCCTATCCCCGTAAACGTTACCATCGATGAAGCCCTTGCTGCCCTGCGTACCGTTGTAAGGATCCTCGAAAGCTTCGACCCTGTCCTGCCCAATGACCTCGCCGTCTATTTTGGGATGCGAGAGGCAAAGCAGCAGGGCCTTTCCTCTCTCATGACCGGGGATGGAGGGGATGAGCTCTTCGGGGGCTATCCCTACATGCAGGAGATAGAGGATCTCGATGGTTATCTCCGCGGGATGAGCCGTTTATGGAGCTTCAGCTCGAATAAGATAGGCGAGCATTTCGGTCTGAAAGTAAAACAGCCATATCTGGATGATGCGTTTGTGGATTTTGCGTTAACCGTGCCAAGCGCTTTCAAGATACGGGAAGATAATGGGCAGGTATGGGGGAAATGGGTTCTCAGGAAGGCCTTCGAGCCCTTTCTCCCCCCTGCGTTCATCTGGCAAGGGAAGCGCCCGCTCGAGGTCGGCTCGGGCATGACCCTTTTGCGGGGCATCATTGCGCAGCGGATCAGCGACAGGGAATTTGAGGAGAAACAGAGGGAATATCCGGTAAAATTCCTTTGCAAGGAGCACCTTCACTTTTACGAGATCTACCGGCAAGAGGTAGGATCGGTCTCCTTGCCTCAGCATGGGGAGGATCCATGCCCCGGCTGCGGGACGGGGATACCCAAGGGCAAGAGACATTGCCGGGTCTGCGGATGGGTGCAGTGATGCGCCTTTGTTTACTAAAACGGATGACAAGCAAAAGATATAGAGGGTTTTTTGTACCCTCTTGTGTCTCCTTGCTATTCCTTCTCGGCCATGCCCTTGCTTTACCCATGAACTTCACTCCCCGAAGGATCGTCTCCCTAGTCCCGAATATTACTGAGGAGCTCTTTGACTTAGGGGTACAGGACCGCATCGTCGGCGTCACGGTCTATTGTCGAAGACCCCCTGAGGCTCAATCCAAGGAGCAAGTGGGGGCCGTTGTTGAGGTGAACGTGGAGAAGATCCTGAGCCTGCAGCCGGATCTGGTCATCGCTTCCCCCCTCACCGACCATAAGCAGATACAAAAATTGCAGGATGTGGGCGTGAGGGTGGAGGTCGTTCAGGCCCCTCGGGATTTTCAGGCCCTCTGCGACGGTTTTATTGAGCTTGCCCACATGGTAGGGAAAGAACAGAGGGCGCGCGAGATCATCAAACAGGCAGAGGCGGAATTAGCTGCTATAAAAGGGATGGCGAAGGAGCTGCTCAAACCACGGGTCTTCGTCCAGATCGGTGATAAGCCCCTCGTCGCTGCCGGAGGGGATTCCTTTATCGACGATTTCGTCGCCTTTGCCGGCGGGGTGAATATCGCCCACGAGGTAAAGACGAGCGTCTACAGCCGCGAAGAGGTGGTCAGGAAAAACCCCGATATCATCATCATCGCCAAGATGGGTATGGCAGGGGAGCGGGAAAAGGCAGTCTGGGTGAAGTACAAGACCATCAGGGCCGTGCAGACCGATAGGATCTACACGGTGGACCCCTACCGGTTCTGCAGCCCTACCCCCCTGAGCTTTGTCGAACAAGTAAAGAAACTGGTGAGGTTGTTTCATGGGGCTCAATAGCAAGACTTTGTGGTTAGGGTGGACCCTTTTTCTGGCTATACTCCTCGTTATCGTCGCCCTCTTCTCCCTCGGCGTCGGAGCAGTCCATATCCCTTTACAAAAGGTCCTGCTCTCCCTCACCACAGGCAGGGGGACCCCGGAATACGCCATCCTCTTTGCGGTACGACTGCCGCGCATCTTACTCGGCCTGGCCGTGGGAGGGGGGCTGGCCATCGCCGGGGTGGTGCTCCAGGGTATGTTTCGCAATCCCCTGGTGGAGCCCTATACGCTGGGCATCTCCGGAGGGGCAGCCCTGGGGGTAGCCGTAAATATCGTTGCCGGCGGCCCGGCTGGAATAGGCCTCTTTTCCCTCCCCTTGAGCGGGTTTCTGGGGGCGGTGGGAATCATTTCTCTCGTCTATCTCCTCGGTACCCGGGGGGGGACAGTGAAACTTTCCCGACTGCTGCTCATCGGGGTGATGGTGAGTTTTATCGCCTCATCCCTGATCATGCTCATTATGGCCATGACGAGGACGGAGGATCTCCATGGAATCATCTTTTGGATCATGGGGTCTTTGCAGGAACCCAACTCCTCATTCATAGGGGCGATCCTGTGCATCTCGCTCGGAGGATTGATCGCGGCGCTCATCTTTTCCGTCGATCTCAATGCCCTCTCCCTGGGCGAGGAGGAGGCCTTCTACCTCGGGGTGCGGGTGGAGCGGCTCAAGAAGGTCCTCTTCCTCCTGGCCTCCTTTATCACGGGGTGCTGCGTCTCGGTGACGGGGATCATCGGGTTTGTCGGGTTAGTAGTTCCCCATGTGATGCGCCTCCTGGTGGGGGGTGATCATCGCATACTGATTCCCACGTCGTACCTCGCAGGGGCCATCTTCCTCATCCTCTGCGACACCCTGGCCCGGGTAGTCATGGCGCCAGTGGAGTTGCCCGTCGGGGTGATAACGGGCTTGGTGGGGGGAAGCATCTTTATCTACGCCCTGAGCAGAAAGGGGGCTTCTTTTTGATGGGTCGGCCAATGCTGGAGATCAAGGGTCTCTCCTGCGGTTACGGCAAGCGGATTGTCCTCCATGGTGTGAGCTTCCAGATAAAGAGGGGAGAGTTTGTGGGGATCATCGGCCCCAATGGCTCTGGAAAGACCACCCTCCTCAGAGCGATCGATGGTTTGCTCCATCCCTCGGAGGGGACTATCTTTTTAGAAGGGAGAAGGATACATCAGATGGCTCGGAGGTCTCTGGCGCAAAAGGTGGCCGTGGTAACGCAATCCCCTGAAGCCGCACCCCCTTTTTCAATCGAGGAGTTTGTTTTATTGGGGAGGATACCGCACTGGGGCAGGTTTCAGCTCCTGGAGACCGAGGGCGATCTCACCATAGCCGAGCAGGCCATGGTCCTGACAGGAATAGCTTCTCTTCAGGAACGGAGGATGGGGGAGCTCAGCGGCGGCGAGCGCCAGCTTGCCTTTTTAGCCCGGGCCCTTGCCCAGGAACCACGCCTGTTGCTCTTGGATGAGCCCACGGCCCACCTCGACATAGGTCACCAGGTCCAGATCATGGATCTGTTGAGGCAGCTAAACAGGGAGCAATCCCTCACCATAGCGGTGGTCTTGCACGACCTCACCCTGGCCGGGCTTTACTGCGAAAGACTCATCCTCCTCCACCGAGGCCGCCTGCGCAAGATCGGCCCTCCCCAAAGGGTATTGATGAAAGGGGTGATTGAGGAGGTCTATCAAACAAGGGTGAGGGTGATGCAAACCCCTGGAATGGGCAGGTCCATTATCCTGCCTATTGCGGGGAACGGCTCTTAGCCATCAGCTGATCCCTCAGCGGAAACATGAAAGGAGGTATACACCTTCTTCTGACCAAAGGGTCACCTTCGGGTTGGGAAATAAGGAAGATCTGCGAGAAAGAAACCTGAGGTTAACGTCGAGACCGCTGCCCCCTCTTCAATGTGTGAGCTTTACCAGAGAGCCGTCCACTTCTAAGGTGCTGAGCGATGAAAAGACGATGAATATCCGTTCGTTGTTGCTCTTCTGGTCAGCAGGGACGAGAAAGAAGCCGGGTTGCTCCATGTTGATCGCATGGGTATACCCGGAAACCGTTTCGCCATCTTTAAACACAACCCGTATCTTCTTCCCTGATCCTGGAAGGGCATCAGGGCCCTTTGCCTCTTTGTAATCTTTATCCCCGCCGAAGTCTTTCACAAAGAAGATCGCCTTGAGATGGTCCACAACGATCTTCTTCATCTCCTCGCCATGCATGCCTCCGACTGCAAGGTGAAACAAGGGCCTCTTGGGGAGAAAGTCGGCTGTTGTACCCTTTAAGACATTGCCGCTCTTTTCATGCACCACAATCTTATTTGCAGGCATACGATAGCCTCCTTGCACCAAGAAGGTGCGGCTATGTTCTAAGGCTGAATCGGTTTTTTTGGGAATTGTTCATAAGACAATAGTTAAGAATGAGGCGCGTGTCAAGAAAAAATCTCCTGCCCGCAGGCCGGCTGACCCTGTTAAAAAAAGCTTTACTCTCAACTACTTACGTTTTCTTCGTTGTAAAGCCTCACCCCTTGTTTTTTGCTGTTTTAAAGAGGTGAGATGGCAGCTCATCCTCAATCTTATTGCTTACGTTTGCCGGAGTTTTACCTTGTGCATCAAACGACGAAGGTCCCTTTTACACGCTTCGAAACCAGAAAATATGGCACCCATATCAAGGATGCTATAAAAACTCGTACAAGTTCTATCAAAGATCCCATGTCCTCTTGAGCGGCTATAAAAGGGATCAAGTCGGCAGCAAAATAGTCTATAGCGACAAAAACCAGGTTAGAAAGCAAAAGTATAATGATCAGCGTCGGGACAAACTGCCTTCTTTGAAAGAAAAAAATAGCAATAATAATTGGAAATAAAATAAACAAGCAATTTCCTATTACCTCAAAAAGCAACAGTGGCGCCCACAGTGAATGATAAGCCTCTGTGCCGGGTGTTGTTAGACGAGACCAGGCATCACCTGAAAGTACGGGTAACAAGTCTTTGACAATCACAACCAATAACCGTATCGGTGTAAAGATTAAGCCTATGGCGACGAGTATTAACCAACCGCCGATTTTATCATACTGCTCCTGTTTAATATCTACATCTTGTTGTGCCTTCATTCCAGCCTCCCTCCTTTAATACAGATTTCAACTGACTTATTTATATTCTATCTGATTCGTTTATTACTCAATACCAATAACATAAGCGATAAAAAAAGAGTAAAAATGCAAAAGCCTTCAAGGAGGAAGAATACCCTTTAAAGCCTCATGCACTAATCAGCAGATTCTTCTTTTGTTCTTCGGACATCTTCGACGGGTCGCTCCCCCGGATAAAAAAGCTTACAAATCCCAGGCTGCCCGTGCCCCCTCTTCGGTGGCCTCGATGATCCGCCGTGCGCTGCGGGCATCGCCGATCACCACGTGGGGTATCCCCGCCTCTTCGAGGGTTGCCTTGAGGTCGTCCTTCGATCGCAGGCCCACGGCTACCACCACCTGATCGATGGGTGATATCTGCGTTTCCTTCCCCTCCGTCTCGATCGTCACCTTATCTGCACCGATCGCCTTGACCGAGGTACTGAAGAGCATCCGCGAGTTGCGATCCCGCAGCCGCTTGTGCAGCATGTATCCGTGGGAGGTGATCTTTAACACCGGCGACCGTTTCATGATCTCCACCAGGGTCACCTCGCTCCCGCGGTCCCCCAGGTAGTCCGCCGTCTCCATCCCGATCAAGCCTCCGCCGATCACGAGCACCTGTTTCCCGGGCGAGACCGCGCCGCTCAAGAGTTGCCAGGCATCGCAAATGTGCGGACAATCGATGCCCGCTATCTTGGGAATGATCTTTTCCCCGCCCGTGGCCAGGATCACGTATTCGGGCTTCTCCTTGCGGAGCATGGCTTCCGTGACTTCGGTGCCCTTCTTGATCGTTATGCCTGCCCCCTTCACCTGATTAATCAGCCAGTCGACCCACTCTCCATATACCTCCTTGTGCGGCGGTATCCGGGCGTACCGGATCTGGCCCCCCAGTTCCTGATCCTTCTCAAAGAGGGTGACGGTATGGCCGAGCCGCGCCGCCTCAAAGGCCGCAATCAACCCCCCCGGACCTGCTCCCACCACCCATACCGATTTCGGCTTTGCCGCCGGTCCTGCCGGGTAGATCGTCTCCTGACCCGTCTCGGGGTTGATGGAGCACCGGATGTTCCCCTCGCCGAGCATCTCCCGCTCGATACACCCCTGGTTGCAGGCGATGCACCTGCGGATATCGCCCGTGCGTCCCTCCCGGCATTTGATCAGAAAATCGGGGTCCGCCAGGAACTGCCGGCCGAAGGCAACCAGATCGGCGTCACCCCGGCCAATAACCTCGTCGGCCAGCGCAGGGTCGGTGAAACGACCCACAGCGATAACCGGCACGTCCACTACATCCTTGACCTTCCGGGCGAGCCAGGCGTTGAAGCCGGGCTCGTACTCGGGAGGAGCCTGGGTAATGCCTCCGGGGCTTCCGTGGGTCCCGAAGGAGGCATGGATGATATCCGCTCCCGCCGTCACGAAATCGGGCAGGATCGTCTGCATGTCATCCGCGGTGTACCCCCCCCTGATAAATTCCTCCGCCGAGATCCGGATCGATACGGGGAACTCGGTTCCCACGGCCTTCCGCACCGCGCTGATCACCGCTATGACAAAGCGTGACCGCTCCTTGAGGGTCGCCCCGCCATATTCGTCTGTCCGCTGGTTCGATAAGGCCGAGAGGAACTGGGTCAAGAGATAGCCGTGGGCGCAGTGGATCTCCACAGCGTCGAAGCCCGCCTCCAGGGCGCGTCTGGCTGCGGCACCGAAGGCGGCGATTACTTCGTTGATGTCATCGATGGTCATCTCCCGCGGCGTTCCCTTAAATACGATGCTCGGTATTGCAGATGGACCCATGGCCTTCCCCTGGTTGAGCAAGAAAAAACTCTCCCGACCCGCATGGTGAATCTGCATGGCGATCCTGCACCCAGCCTCATGGGCCAGGGAGACTATCTGCTTGAGCCCCGGTATAAAGCAATCATCGTAGGCTCCGAGCTGGTTCGGGCTGACCACACCATTGGGATGGACACCGGTAATCTCCGTAATGATCAAACCCGGTTCGCCGCGCGCGCGGCGCCTCAAATAGGCTATGTTCTCCTTACTCACCGTCCCGTCCGGATTCCCAAGGTTTGTCCCCAGGGGGGGCATAACTGCCCGATTCCCAAGTTCCATCGTTTTGATGGTGATGGGGGATAACAGGTGCTTAAGTGCGCTCATAGGTCTCTCCTTTTTTTTATAAATATACAACGTGGCCCAACCCCGATCAAACGAAAGGTATTCCTCGGCGATCACAGGATATGTTTGTCGCCGGCTGAAGGATCTTTTTCGGATATTTCATTATAGTATCAGGGAAATGGGGTGTCAACCGATGTCCGAAAAAACATTGACACGCTCCCATATTGAATTTAAGATGATACCAACTGTAGAATAAGCTTAAAAATAAATGTTGGAATCAGGAAAGAAAATGAAGCGAGCAATCATTACAATAGTTGCGATCTTGGCTGTGGTCAGCGCTGGCGCGGGCGCACCGCCACCTGACGCCCTAGTTCAGACGCTGACTAATACGATCCGGAAGCACTGCCCAGAAGCGAAGATCGAGGTCACCGAGCACGCCTTCGTTGCCAAGTATGGTACGATGATGTTCACCCTCCATAGCGTGTCTAAGACCGGAGAGGTTTCCCCTCAAACTTACCAGCAGGAAGGTCCCAATTTTAAGGGTTTCATCTTGGGGATCGCGCTTCAGGACGGGAAATATGAAGGTGCGGCAATGGTGCCACAAACATTACAGGGACCATACTTCCCAACATTTATCGACGCCCCGGCGACCGATGATGGGAAGAAGCATTACCAAGTTCATTTTTCCTACGGAAGCAGGCTTGATCCCGGGCTCAAGAAGGCCATTTTCGAAGCGATACCTAAAACAAGATTCCAACAACTGGGTGGAGGCGATGCGGACAATCCGCACGCCTCACCTTGAGCGTTGTACGCAATAATTAATTGATAACTATGGCATCTATACAAATTTTGAAATAGCCCCGCTGCAATATTTGAGGTTCATACGATGAAGCGATTTCTTATTCTCTTTTTTTTATGTCTAATTCCCTGCAATACTCCCGCAGCTGAACTATTGATTAGCGTTAAATACTCGGACGGAACGCCGGCGCAAGGGATTAAAGTTCGCGAAGTTCAGTTAGAACGCGCTGAACATAAAAATCATCTCCTCGGTCTTACTGACGACAAAGGAGAAATTAAGGCAACCTTTAAAGTGCAACCAACTGGTGAGATCAATGGGGAGAAAGGTATTTACGTCTATGCCTACAGATATGTTGTCATGCCTGATGATTCTCGATGGGAGATATCAGATATTTTCTGGAATGTCTATCCCCAAAATGAAGCCCCTTTTTACCAAAACTTTTTAGCCAATTACAGAGCGCAAAACTGGACACTCGGCAAGCTGATCAAGATTGATAAAGACGCCAAACTCCGATGGAATATTGTGCTACAAAGGGGAAATGATATTAAGGTGGCCATGAGAGATCAATTTGATAAACCAATAAGAAACAGTCGTGTTACTGTTTTTTTGGATTTGCAGAAGAATAGTCACACAGGTTTTGGGGCTGAAATTGATATATCTGAGGTCATTACAGATGATAATGGAAGCTTCGTCCTCCATAATGCGGGAGATTTTTATTATAGTTTCGATCTCAGATATCAGCAGCGGTATACAACCCCGGGAATTGACTATAGCTCGACTGTTGTAATGAAAAGACTTGAAGGGAAAGAGGACAAGGTCATATATCATAAATGTATAGAGAAAAAAGTTGTTATTATTGTCAAAAGCAAAATCACAGGAAAGCCCATTGCCGGCGCAAATATCATATGTATTAAAAACTTCATTGTGGCCAGACAGGGCGGTCCTTTGGGGCCTGATGCCATCACCGATGCTAATGGTATTTACACATCAAATAAATTTTGCACAGAGCACATGGTCGAATTTGGTTCTTTCAAAGAAGGCTATAAACCCTATCTACTCAGCATTGATCAATTTATTTCAGGTAAAACCTATGAGTTTATGTTGGAGCCCGAGCAATGATTGAACGATTTCATATTGCAGAAAATTACAATGAAGGGCATCATACAACAAATTTATCCAGCCGACCGGGAATAATGCTTTTCCTTTTTCAATCCAGGGAATGTGGCCCGGCGGTTGAAGAATGTCGTTAGCCGGATTGGATGTTGGAATGAGTCGAACAGTAATACTTGCGCTATTAATATTTCTTTTCATTGAACCGAGTATCGTCATTGGCGCTGAACCTATCCAGCGAGATCATGTGCGTGAGTTAGACAAAGTCTTTACTCCTCAAACCAGCGCGGCCAATCTTATTGAACTCTTCGGTGAAGCCAATGTCACAACCGAACAGATTTACCTCGGAGAAGGCTCCTACGAAGAAGGGACCGTGCTTTTCAAGAATTCAGACGAAGAGAAGGTCGAGATATTGTGGAAAGACCCTAGATCAAAACAATTCCCTAGAATAGTTATGATCCGCGGCAAGGCAAGCCGCTGGCGCACTACAAGGAGGCTAACGCTCGGATTGGACCTCCTTACGGTCGAAAAGTTGAATCGCCGACCATTCAGGTTGTTAGGGTTTGCTTGGGATTACGAAGGCTCAGTGTTGTCCTGGTCTGGTGGCTCGCTTGAGGTGCAGGGGGCAGATTCTTGTACCGTAGGGGCTCGACTAAGACCTGAGGAACAAGTAATAGATGGAATGAGACTTTATTATAAGCAAGTTGCAGGCGACCGCGAATTCTCATCAGGGCATCCGGCAATGCAGGCGCTCAATCCGCGTGTGTACATGGTCGTCCTTCATTGGAAAAGATAGAAATACAAGCTGGCCACGCAATGAGCCTGACGTATATAAAGCCGTGCGCAGGTTATTGCTAACGTTCTCGACGCCTAATTGCAACAAAAAGAAAAAGGGCCGGTGTTTCCGTTTTGCCTCCCTTGCCTGAGTGATCCTGCGAAATAATTTTGCTTGAAAAAGCATGGACCCATGCCCATACTCTCTTTAATGCCCTTAGTGGTTACAGAATAGGCTTAAAAGCGAATCTTTAAGATATGCGCCAACAAGAGCTGGCGGGATTCCCGTCTAAGGTGCGGGAACTGTAGGGGCCGCTATTTTTCTATTCAGAGACTGTTATTGAACTACCTTTCCTAAGGAGGATACATGGACGAGAAGCTCAAAGAGGCTTTTCACAAGGTTTATGAGGGCGAATCAAAGGCCGCGCTGCGGTTAAAGATCTTTGCCAAGGAGGCGGAAAAGGAAGAGCTTCCCCAAATTACCAAACTCTTCCGCGTAATCTCCTTCAGCGAAGAGATCCACGGAGAGCGTGCGCTGCGGATGCTGAGGGAGATCAAGGACACCGATGCAAATCTTAAAGAGAGCCTTCTGTCGGAAACACACGTGGCAGGGGTGGCTTATGACAATTTCATCAAGCTGGCAGGGGATCTAAAAGACGATACGGCTACGAATATCTTCTCCAATTCCCGGGATGTTGAAGATGCTCACGCCAAGCTTTATGACAAGGCCATAAACCATCTGATTGGAGAGCGGGAGACCACCTATTATGTCTGCAAGGTGTGCGGTTATGTATCGGATGGCATCTGGCCGGAGGTTTGTCCGGTATGTTCGGCACCCAAGGACCAGTTTGTGGAATTTAAATGAGAAAAGGGCGTAAAGGAGAAGCAACGTTGGAAACAAATCCCTGGCTAAAACACTACGATGAGGGAGTTCCTCACACATTGAAGCCATACCCGAAACGCACACTCATCGACATTGTCGGCGAATCAGCCGCACAACGCCCCAACCACCCCGCGCTGCTTTTCAAGGGCAGGGCAATTTCGTATGCCGATTTGGAACGGCTGAGCAATGCCTTTGCCAGTGCGTTGGTTAAGTTGGGCGTGAAAAAGGGCGATAGGGTAATGCTGCTTCTGCCCAATACACCGCAGCTCATCCTGGCCTTGCTCGGCACCTGGAAGGCCGGGGGCATCGCTGTCCCGATAAACCCGCTCTATACCGAACAGGAACTCGAATTCGCATTGCAGGAGTGCGGCGCGGAGACCGTACTGATGATGACGCGGTACTATGCCAAGATCAAGGCCCTACAGCCACGTACAAAGGTCCACAACGTCATTGCCACGAACATCAAGGAGTATTTGCCGCCGGCGCTGCGGTTTTTGTTCACCCTGCTGAGAGAGAAAAAAGAAGGAGATCGCATCACCCTGGAACCCGGCGATCTGTGGCTGGCCAATCTGCTGAACAAACATACCGGCGCCCCGCGGCCTAAAGTTGCAATCAAGCCAAAAGACTCGGCTGTCATGCTATTCACCGGCGGCACGACCGGTACACCAAAAGCAGCCGTCGGCACGCATCACGCCTTGCTGATTTCCGGGATGCAGCTGCGTGCCTGGTTCAAAAACATCGTAGAGGAATGGACAGACACCCTCATGCTCAACATGCCGCTGTTCCATGTGTATGGCTTGGCAGGAGTATTTGCCACCGGGCTGATCGGTCATGAGCCTTTGGCTGTCGTGCCCAACCCTAGGGACATAAACGACATGCTGGCGACCATCCAAAAGGTCAAACCTGCCTTCTTGCCCGGTGTCCCAACGCTCTTTATCGCCTTGCTCAACCATCCTAAGGTGCAGGCTGGCAAGGCGAATCTAAAATCTCTCAAGTTGAGCATCTCCGGGGCTGCTTCCCTGCTGGCGGATACCAAGGAACGCTTTGAACGCGCGACTGGCGGACGCATCATCGAAGGCTTTGGCATGACCGAGTCCATGATGGGAGCGGTGATAACGCCTGTCCAAGGCCAGTACAAACCCGGCGCGGTTGGTATCCCCCTGCCCGATGTCGAAATCCGCGTCGTCGATGCGGAGACCGGCAAAAAAGAGCTGTCTACCTGCAAAGAGCTGCCTACCTGCCAGGTGGGTGAAATCATCATGCGCGCCCCGCAATTGATGAAAGGGTACTGGAAGAAGCCGGCCGAGACCGCCAATGTGATCCGCAATGGCTGGCTCTATACCGGCGACCTGGGTTACCTGGACGAAGACGGCTATATGTACATCGTCGACCGCAAAAAGGATGTGATCAAGCCGAGCGGGTTCCAGGTCTGGCCGCGCGAAGTGGAAGAAGTGATCGCCTCTCACCCGGCTGTCGCCGAGGTCGGTGTGGCGGGCGTGCCCGATGCCTACCAGGGGCAGGCCGTAAAGGCGTGGGTGGTGCTACGGCCAGGGCAAAAGGTCACCACGGACGAGTTGCGCGATTACTGCCGCCGGAAACTGGCTGGCTATAAAGTGCCCAAGCATATTGAATTCCGCTCGAGTTTGCCGAAGTCAACGATCGGGAAGGTCCTCAGGCGTGTATTAGCTCAGCAGAAGTAAACTCGCACTCCACACGGCGCTTCGCTTGCGCGGAGTGCTCGCCTTCGCGGGCGGGGCATTAACCCCGACCTTGACCAAAGGGGTCTACAACCCCTTTGGAAACCCCGTTCTAGGGGATTGC
>Ga0299912_10000443_pt1 | contig 36007 bp, 32 predicted proteins | sample RVTome_2_FD_207667 | JGI IMG/M metagenome (GOLD analysis project Ga0299912, IMG submission 207667) | Soil microbial communities from uranium-contaminated site in the Upper Colorado River Basin, Wyoming, United States - RVT95D214 (version 2) ... | reverse complement strand
ACTCTTAACCCCTTTGTGCTAAGAAAAGCCATGGAGAAAAAACTCAAAACCATCTTCAACTCCTGTACCCCACGACACCCCTCTACCAACGATCCCCCTGGGTAACATTTATTTATGAGTCAACTGGATGAATCTTTAAAATTTAAGGCCGTCCCCGTCTGGTCCTCCATCGCCTTGACAGGGTCCCCGATTAGTTATAACGTAGTCCTTAATACAATTTAAACCATGGAAAATCTAGCTGTCATCATCTTGGCTGCAGGCAAGGGGAAGAGGATGCGATCCGGGCTGGTCAAGGTCCTCCATCCCTTGTTGGGCAGGCCGATGTTGAGCTTCCCCCTGGGAGTCGCCCTCGAGGGATTGCACCCGGAAAAGACCGTTGTGATCGTCGGGCACCAGGCTGACCAGATCCGCGCGGCCTTCCCCGATACAAAGATAACCTTTGTCGAGCAGAAGGAGCAGCTCGGCACGGGGCACGCCGTATCCATGACCGAGCCTATGCTTGAGGATTTCAAAGGTACCATCCTCATCCTCTCCGGCGATACCCCCCTCATCACTGTCGAGACCCTCACGGAGATGGTGAAACACCACCGGGATGCGAAAGCAGCGCTCACTATCCTGACCGCGCTTCGCGAGGAACCTGCGGGCTACGGTCGTGTGATACGGGGCAAAGGGGCCGCGGCAAAGGTGCAAAAGGTAGTGGAGGAAAAGGACGCCACGCAGCGCGAGCGCGGGATCAAGGAGGTCAACACGGGGATCTACTGCGTGCAGGCACCCTTTCTCTTCCAGGCCATTAGCGCCGTACGCCCGGACAATGCCCAGAAGGAATACTATCTACCGGACATCATCGAGAGCGCCCTTCGCAAAAAAAAGAAGGTCGCAACCGTCACCGCCCCTGACCCGGTGGAGGTCATGGGGATCAATACCAGGGCGGAGTTGGCCCAGGCAGAGGATATCCTGGCAGGGCGGGTGCGCCGGCATTGGATGGCGGAGGGGGTGACCATCCAGGATCCCGGCAGCGTCTACATCGAGCCGTCGTGCCGCATCGGGAGGGACACCGTCATCTACCCCAACTGTTATCTGCGCGGGGAAACCGTTATCGGCGAGGGGTGCCGGATCGGCCCGCAGGTGGAGATCGTCGGCTCCCAGATCGGGAACCGGGTACAGATCAGATTCTGCACCATGATCACCGAGAGCCGGATCGCGGACGAGGCCATCGTGGGCCCCTTCTCCCACCTGCGCCCCCAAAGCCAGCTGGAAAAGGGCGCCAAGATCGGCAACTTCGTGGAGGTGAAAAAATCCAGGATCGGTCCGGGGACCAAGGCCAATCATCTTGCCTACATCGGTGACTCCGAGGTAGGGGCAGGGGTGAACATCGGGGCAGGGGCCATCACCTGCAACTACGATGGCTTTCATAAACACCGCACCATCATCGAGGACGGGGTCTTCGTGGGGAGCAATACGGCCCTCGTGGCCCCGATCAAGCTCGGGAAAGGGTCCTCGGTGGGGGCAGGGTCAACCGTCACCAAGGATGTCCCCCCCTATGCCCTGGCAGTGAGCAGGGCCAGGCAAAAGAGTATCAAGAAGTGGGCGATGAAGAAGGAAAAAAACAAAGGTCAACAAGGATGAGGGGATCATGTGCGGGATAGTCGGCTACGTGGGGGCGCAGGACGCGCCCTCGATTATCCTTGGCGGCCTGAAACGACTGGAGTACCGGGGGTATGACTCCGCCGGGCTGGCGGTGGTGCAATTAGACGGCACCATCGGGGTGCGGCGCGAGGTGGGGAAGCTCATCAGACTGGAAGAACTGGTGGCTGCCGAGCCGGTGAGCGGGTGGGCCGGCATCGGGCATACCCGCTGGGCCACGCACGGCGAGCCCAGCCAGCGCAACGCTCATCCCCACGTCGGCACCACCGTCGAGGTCGCCGTGGTCCACAACGGCATCATCGAAAACTTCATGGCGCTGCGCCAGGAGCTGGAGGCCGAAGGGCGCCGCTTCACCTCGGAGACCGACACCGAGGTGGTGGTGCATCTGGTCGAGCGCTATCTCGCGGCAGGCGCCACGCTGGAGCAAGCGGTGCGCCAGGCATTGACCCGCGTGCAGGGGGCCAACGCCTTCGTCTTCCTATGCAGCCGTGAGCCCGATTGCCTGATCGCCGCCCGTATCGGCAACGCCGGCGGCATTACAATCGGGTTAGGGAAAGGTGAGATGTTCGTCGCCTCCGACATCCCCGCCATCCTCGAGCACACGCGCGACATGATCTTCATCGAGGATCGGCAGGTGGCGGTGGTGACGCGGGATGGGGTAAAGGTGACCACGCTGGCCGGAAAGCCTGTGGCAGCGCAGGTGCACATCATCCCCTGGGACCCGGTGGCGGCTGCCAAGGAGCCGTACCGCCACTTTATGCAGAAGGAGATCTACGAGCAGGCCCGCTCCGTCACCGACACCATCCGGGGAAGGGCCGACTTTGAGGCCGGGCAGGTGCGCCTGGAGCATCTGACCCTGAAGCCGAAAGAGGCTCAGGCCATAGAAAAAGTAATCATCGTTGCGTGCGGCACCTCGGCCTATGCCGGGCTCGTGGGCAAGTTTATCATCGAGGCATTGGCCCGGGTGCCGGTGGAGGTGGATTACGGCTCCGAGTTCCGCTACCGCGACCCCATCGTCGGCAAGAACGCGGCCGTGCTGGCCATCACCCAGAGCGGTGAGACGGTGGATACGCTGGCGGCGATGGAGGAGGCTCGGGCCAAGGGTGCGCGGTTGTGGTCCATCGTCAACGTCATCGGCAGCCAGGCGATGCGCATCTCCGACGGCGTCATCCTCATGCACGCCGGTCCGGAGATCGGCGTGGCTTCGACCAAGGCGTTCACCGCCAGCCTGGTGGACCTTTATTTGCTCGGCTGCTACCTCGGTGAGCTGCGCGGCACCCTGGCCGGCGCGCAACTGCGGGAGCAGGTGGAGCAGCTGGCGCTGCTCCCCGACCTGGTGGGACGCGTGCTGGAGCACGGCGATGAGTACGACATGCTGGCCAACCAATTCCACGATCGGGAGCACTTCCTCTACCTGGGGCGGGGCATCAACTACCCCGTCGCCCTGGAAGGGGCGCTCAAGCTGAAGGAGATCTCCTACATCCACGCCGAGGGGTACCCGGCCGGGGAGATGAAGCACGGCCCCATCGCCCTGATCGACGAGGCGATGCCCGTTGTCGCCATTGCGGTGCGCGACCACGTGTATGAAAAGATGATCAGCCAGATCGAGCAGGTCAAGGCGCGGGGGGGGATTGTGATCGCCTTGGCAACAGAGGGGGATGCCGATATCGCGGCCAAGGCCGACCATTGCCTCTCTGTCCCTTTGGTATCGCCGTTGCTCTCGCCGGTAATCAACGTCGTGCCGCTGCAACTGCTCGCCTATCACCTGGCAGTGCGCAGGGGGTGCGATGTGGACCAGCCGCGAAACCTCGCCAAGAGCGTTACCGTAGAATAATTTTTCATGGCGACGCGCCACCCTCGAATCCCGCTTGGGCCGGAGGAATTCCGTCATTCCCCTCTCCCGCTGGCGGGAGAGGGCGGGGGTGAGGCCGAAGGTGGCCCTTTGGCCAGTGGATATAATCATAGTTTTCCCCCTCACCTATGATCCTCTCCCCTCGGGGAGAGGAGATTGTGGTGGTTATTTTCTCTATAAGAGGTCCACAGATTATCGATGATTGATCCAACCACTGGAAAAGATCTGCTGCGCCATCTCAACCCGCCCCAGCAGGAGGCGGTTGTTGCCAGTGCAAGGATCCTCTTGGTCTTTGCCGGGGCAGGGAGCGGCAAGACAAGGGTGTTGACCTATCGCATTGCCCACCTCATCCAGTCAGGCCAGGTTTCGCCGGAGGAGCTCCTGGCGGTTACCTTCACCAACAAGGCTGCCGGCGAGATGAAGGAGCGGGTCAGCGCCCTGCTGGGTCCTCAAGGGGATCGGGTGTGGGTAAGCACCTTTCATTCGACCTGTCTGCGGATCCTGCGCGCCCATATCCGACACCTGGGGCGTGCGGCTGATTTCGTCATCTACGACGACGATGACCAGCAGCGGCTCATGGAGGGGCTGCTCAAGGCCGCCGGGGTGGGGCTGCACGCCTATCCCCCCAGGACCATCCTGAAGGAGATCGATCGGGCCAAGAACCGGGGCATCGGCCCGCAGGAGTACCAGCCGCAGGCATTCAACCCCTACCAGAAAAAGGCGGCCCAGTTCTACCCCCTGTACCAGGAGGCCCTGCAGGCGGCCAATGCCCTCGACTTCGGCGACCTCCTCTTTTTCACCCACCTTCTGTTTCAGCGCGAGCCCCAGGTGCGGGATTATTACCAAAGGCGATTTCGCCACATCCTGGTGGATGAGTATCAGGACACCAACTACATCCAGCACCTCCTCATCAAGGACCTCATCGGCCCGGACGCCTCCCTCTGCGTGGTGGGGGATGACGACCAATCCATCTACCGCTGGCGCGGGGCCGAGCCCGCCAATATCCTGGGCTTCGAGAAGGACTTCCCCGAGGCCAGGGTGATCAAGCTCGAGCAGAACTACCGGTCAACCCAGTTGATCTTGGACGGGGCCAACGCCGTGGTCTGCCAAAACCGCGGGCGCAAGGAGAAGCGGCTCTGGACGGACAACGCAGGGGGGGACCCTATTACCCTCTGCCTGGCCGAGGATGAGGAAGAGGAGGCGAACTGGGTGGCGCGGCGCATTGCCGACGAGACGCAAGGGAAGTACGGCAGGTGCGCGGTCTTTTACCGGATAAACGCCCAATCCCGGGCTATTGAAGAGGCCTTCATGCGCTGGGGCATCCCCTATACCGTGGTGGGGGGGATCCGGTTTTACCGGCGCCGGGAGATCAAGGACCTCGTGGCCTACCTCCGGGTTATCGTAAACCCCGGCGACGAGGTGAGCCTCAGGCGGATTATAAACGTGCCCCCCCGGGGCATCGGGGCCAAGACCCTGGCGCACATCGAGGAGATAGCCCGGCAAAAGGGGTGTACTTTGTACCAGGCCCTGCGCGAGGCCGCAGGGATGGAAGGCCTTTCTCCGGCAGTGCGGAAAAAGGCCAAGGAGGTCCGCGCTCTGTTCGAGGGGTTGAGGGGGCAGATGAGCGTCCTTTCCCTGGCCGAGTTGGTCTCGTTGATCGTGGAGCAAACAAAATATATAGAGTACCTCTCGGAGCAAGGGCCAGAAGGGCAGACCAGGGTGGAGAACGTCAAGGAGCTGATCGGCGGGCTGACAGGCTCGGGGCTCGAAGGGGTGAAGGAGTTCCTCGACCACGTGGCCCTGATCACCGACCTCGACGAATATGAGGAAGGGGCCCAACGGGTCAGCCTCATGACCTTGCACAGCGCCAAGGGGCTGGAGTTCCCCATCGTCTTCATGGTGGGGCTGGAGGAGGGGCTGCTCCCCTACTACCTGCGCCTGGACAACGCCGAGGAGCTGGAGGAAGAGCGCCGCCTCTGCTACGTGGGGATGACCAGGGCCCAGGAGCGGCTCTACATGACCAGCGCGGTCACCCGGCACCTCTTCGGCATGGGACAGCGCAGAATCCCCTCGCGGTTTCTCAGGGACATCCCCCAGGAGATTATTCATTTTGAAGGAAAACCAACCCCGCTGGTGCCATCCTCATGGGCATGGGAAGAGGGGCTGTTCTCAGGGGAGAGATATATAGAGTATGACTAGTTTATACTGATCCCCGATATCTGATTACTGGCAGTTGCGAGCTGCCAATCTTCCTACTTCTCTTGACAAACATATTAAATTTATTAGATAATTTCATCAGCATTAGGCATTGCAGAAATATTTTTTGTCTCTTATGAGACGGGATATGAAGATGAAGGTAATTTGATGGCTATGGAGGTCTATGATGACTATTACGGATCGAATCGAGCTAAATCCCAAGGTGATGTTAGGTAAACCCGTAATCCGGGGGACGCGGATTACCGTGGAGCTTATCCTGAGGAAGCTGAGCGAAGGGGCAAACGACAAGGAACTTTTGGAAGCCTTTCCCAAGCTAACGAGTGAGGATATCCAGGCAGCTATCCGATATGCCGCGGATACCGTATCACATGAAGAAACGGTTTTTTTGAAATCACCCAGACGAGCAGCTCGAAAATAGACGTGCGTTTCCTCGCTGATGAGAACTGCGACGCTGAAGTGGTCCGAGCCCTTCAGAGATATGGTCACGATGTACTTGCTGTTTCTGACATACATCCCAGGGCAGAAGATACCGAGGTTCTAGAGCTTGCAGTTCGTGATAAGAGGATCCTCTTGACAGAAGATAAGGACTTTGGCCAATTGGTTTACGCCCACGGGGAGGAGGGAATCGGCGTTATTTTCTTGCGGTACCCGACTTCGGCTCGAAGGCAGATTGCAAGCGATGTTATACAGCTGATAAAACAACATGGTGAGAAATTGTTTGGGTGCTTTGTTACTGTCCAGCCAGGCCGAGTCCGTATAAGCCATCACAGGTAGGGAGATTATTCAGTTTGAAGGAAGGCCAACCCCGCTGGTGCCCTCCTCATGGGCGTGGGAGGAAGGGTTGTTTTCAGGGGAGAGATGTATAGAATATGATTAGTTAGTTCGAAGATGAAGCATGATAAATCGTTGAGCAACATGATTGCAGCGTTTTCAGAGGCTTGTCCCAGGTCAAGGTCAGACCCCAAGTTCTATACGAGAATTGATAATCCATACATCCCTGCCGGCATAATTATAAAGATCGGTAGCACCGAGGAGAGTATTCTCATTTATCTGATCTCGTAGGTCCTGCCCCTGCTGCCGTCCTGGAGAATGAACTGCAGGACCGTATTTCCAATGCGAAACTTGTCGCCGTGGGATAGCTTTCTCTGCCTGATGTATGCCCCCCGCATGTATGTGCCATTGGTGCTGTCCAGGTCCTTCAGGATGAAGGCATCCTCATGGAACATGATTACCGCATGCTTCCGCGAGGCCAGAGGGTCCTTGAGCGGAACAGCGGCATCCCTGCTCCTGCCGATCACGGCGTATGTTTTCTTGATCGGATATTCCATGCCCTCGGCATATCCTTCCAGAATCGCAACGGAGGCCTGGTACCACGCCGGGATCCCTTTTTTGGGGAGCGATCGCGGTAGTATCTGCGTCTTAAAGCCGCCTGCTAGAGGTTCCATAGGGGGTTCCCTCCGTATAACGCGAACAGATAAAATCAATGATAGGAGACTGACGTGCAAAGGTCAAGGTCAAAGCACGCTCCCCGGTAGTGTCCTAATTTGAATTTTAAAGGCTTAGTTTATGAGGAAAATTAGGACATTACCGCCACATGAAAAAACTTGACAGCCCCTTTTTGAAAGCTATATACTGGCGGAAGTAGGCATGAAAAAACGTGCCTTTACGAGGTGCCCCAATGCCCACAGATGAAGTTAAAAACCCTCAAGAGAAGTTAAAAGAAGTTATACAAAAGGCGATTGAAAGCAATATAGAAACGATTTATTTCAACGGATTCACCAATAGTGTAGGTGTCGGTGACGTAGTGATTGTGTTACACAGAAACGGGAAACCCATAGCAATCTTAAACGCCTCGTACACTGTTGCCAAGAGCTTGGCCATAAAACTAAATGAACTTATTGGTTTTTTAGAAAGCAAAACCGATCAAAAAATGCTGACGACTGATCAAGTTGAACAGCATCTCATGGAGAAGAAGAAATGATAGCGAATGCGGGAAGTTACGAGATTTATTATTCTTTCAACCACCCAGCAAAAGAAAAACTAAACCTTTTTTCACGCTTTGAGGATGGATGGCATCTCGGAGAAGGCCGAAGTTTTCCTCAACAAATCATTAGTCAAATTAACGAACTCATTAATGGATGTTTTGAAAACAACCTTTTGGAAATTGACGTTTTCCCTGGCTTAGATGCTGATATTCGGCTGACAATATATGAAACACCCGATTATTATGAATTTACCGTCGGGGACAGCGTCTCCTATTGCCACGAAAAGAACGATATGGAACAAACATACCAAGAAAAGATATCCTTGCACGATGCGTTTACCAAAATTCGTGATATAGGGAAAAAGAAATGGACTTTGTCCGAATCCTCCGTCCTCTCTGGTTCGACAAAAGACTTAATCGATATCAAAGTCTTGCCTTCAAATGCAGCACTGGGCTATCCGTTTTTGAGAAGCAATGCGCTATAACAGATAGTGGGGGCATATGCTCTCACTTGGTTCGTTATTATTCGACTGTAACAGAACTGCCCTTTGTTTATTGGGAGTTTTCGGATATAATCCTGCCTCAGACTTGTAAAATCTCGCAAGAAGATAGTATAACAGGCGATAGGTGCCACCACATTATCTATGATCTGAAGGGCAAACCGGCCGAAAGACTGTTCCCTAAAAATCTTGATGCCTTCAAAATATGCGACCAAGATAATAATTCCCGCACTCTTACCCCCGAAGACATACCCGCGATTTCTATGCCATAATTACTCATCCTCTGAGGCAAATTAGGACACTACCGTCGGTTGGTGGCACCAAGGCCACAGAATAACCTTGGTGCCATAAAACGCCCCAAATTAGGACACTACCCGCTCCCTAGTTCTCTTGACAAATATATTAAATTTATCACATAATTTTGTATTGTAGCTTATTGCTGGATCTTTAGTATTCAAGAATCAAAAGGGGGCGTCATGGGTGTCAATGGCATAGTTAAGCGCAATAGGTGGCAGTCGCTTGTTATCTGCCTTCTCATCTGCCTTGCTGCCCTCTGGGCATCAATCACCACGGCGTATGCGCAGGCAGGCGCTCAGCAGAAGAAGGCGTTCCTGTGGTCCTTAAAGACCGACAAGGCGACCATCTACCTGCTCGGGTCCTTCCACCTGCTCAAGAGCGAGGCGTATCCCCTGGATAAGAACATGGAAGCAGCATACAGGGATTGCCAGAAGATCGTCTTTGAAGCGGATATCGACGGTGTAAATGCCCCGGAGTTTCAATCCAGGATGTTGTCCCAGGGCCTTTATCCGGAGGGACAGACCATCGAGCAAAACATATCCAAAGAGACCTATGGCTTGCTCGAGAAAAGATTAAGCGAGGTCGGTCTTACAACGGCCCAGGTTACTCGCTTTAAGCCGTGGTTTTGTGCCTTGACACTTGTTGTCTTAGAACTCAAAAAAATGGGGTTCGATCCTCAGTACGGTCTTGATAGATACTTTTTTAAGAAGGCCCAAAAAGATGGCAAGGAGATGCTCTTTTTGGAAACCCTTGAGTTTCAAATGGCCCTCTTTTCCGAGCTAGGGAGTGTTGAGGCAGAAGCGCTTTTGAGGCAGACGCTGAAAGACCTTGATGTTGTTGAGACCATGCTCCCTGATATGGTGAGCGCATGGAAAGACGGCGATGCCGCCCGGTTCGAATCAAGCTTTACCCTCAGCTTTAAGGACCACCCTGATATCTACAATCGCTTTATTGCCCAGAGGAATAGGGTCTGGGTCGGCACTATTGAGCGTTTGCTGGCGCAAGGCGGCGCCAGCCTGGTCGTTGTCGGGGCCGGGCATTTGGTTGGGCCGGAGAACCTCTTGCAACTTTTGAAGAACAAAGGATATACCATAGAGCAGATCCCCGCGCACGAAGGGGTCTCCGCAATCACCTCAGAAAGTCTAGTCCATGTCCTCTACATCAGGTCAGGGATGGAAGAGCAGATGCGGCAGCTACCCCTTGCGATACAAGGCGGATTAGATCAGGCGCGCAACCGGGATAATCGCATTCAGCAGATACCGCACGATGTGTATGCAACCATAAGAGGACTGCTTGCGGATGCGTTTGCCGCAGAGCGTCTTAACGCCATGGTGCTCAGGCAGATGGAGGCTCAGCTGAGCAAGGACGAGATGGAGAAGATCATCGCCTGGCTCGACGCACCTTTTGGCAAGAGGTGTTCGGACCTTTTTACGGCCTCATTGAGGCCGCAGGCGTCGGCGGATCTGCAGGAATTTATGAAGAATCTCCAAAAATCCCCCGCTTCGCCGGCCCGCCTGGAGCTGATCCAAGGGCTGGCTGCTGCTACCAAGACAAAAGACTTAACCCTTGAGATCGCCGTCGATACGCAGCTTGTCCTAACAACGGTTATAAGCACATCCTTCCCCTCGGCAGAACAATGGCCATTTTCCAAGATCCTCGATGAGGCCGAAAAAAACCGCCTGCTCCTTGAGCCGAGGGTGGATCAGCAGATAACGCCCCTGCTCCTCTATATGTACAGCTCTTTATCCGACGCAGAGCTTGGGCAATACCTGGCCTTTGCAAAATCCGGCCCAGGGGCTCGATACTATCGATCCATGTTCAACGGGATCAGGCTGGCATTGATGGATGCGAGCATCAGGTTCGGCGCTGCCCTGGCGGATTTGCAATGGAAGAGAAGGCAGATGGCGGGAACGCCTTAGAAGATCGGTCCGGCGGCTTTACGTATTGGGGGAGATAGAAGGAGACAGATGATGATTGCGTGTTGTGGGTTGGATTGTTCGCAGTGCGGGGCGTATCAGGCCACGCAGGAGGATGATGATGCAAAACGCGCGGCAGTTGCCAAAGATTGGTCGAAACGTTACGGCATCGCCGTCAAGCCGAAACAGATCCATTGTGATGGATGTCTCTCTGACGGGCAAAAGTTCTATTACTGTGCGGATATGTGCGAGATTCGCAGGTGTTGTGTCCAGAAGGAGCTAGCCCACTGTGCTGCCTGCGAAGGGTATGCCTGTGAAAAACTCGAGGGGTTTTTTGCGCTGGCCCCGCACGCACGGAGGGCCCTTGATAGACTGAGGCCTTAGCCCTTATCCCCCTTTACCTCCTCGAAATCGGCGTCGACAACGTCCTCTTCCTTCTCTTTTTTGCCCTGGGCCACCCCCTCCCCTCCGGGGGGGGCTGACTGTCCCGGCTGAGACTGGGACTGGGAGGCCTTGGCGTACATGGCCTCGGCCAACTTATGCGCCTCCTGGGAGAGCTCGTCATGGGCCTTTTTCATCTCGGCTACATCCGCTGCGCCAACGGCCTTGCGCGCCCGCTCGAGGGCTTCCTCTATTTTCTTTTTGTCCCCGGCGTCTATCTTGTCGCCGTGCTCTGCCAGGGACTTCTCCGTGGCATAGATCATCCCGTCCAGTTTGTTGCGCTCTTCAACCAGCTCCCGCTGGCGGTGGTCCTCCTCGGCATGAGATGTGGCCTCCTTGACCATCTGATCGATCTCCTCTTCCTTAAGACCGCTGGAAGAGGTAATGCGGATGGACTGCTCCTTGCCGGTGCCCAGGTCTTTGGCCGTCACATGGACGATGCCGTTGGCATCGATGTCAAAGGTGACCTCTATCTGGGGGACCCCCCGGGGTGCCGGCGGTATGCCGAGCAGCTCGAACTGCCCCAGGGTCTTGTTGTTCGCCGCCATCTCCCGCTCCCCCTGCAGGACGTGGATGGTCACGGCTGTCTGGTTGTCGGCAGCAGTGGAGAAGATCTGGCTCTTGCGGGTGGGGATGGTGGTGTTGCGCTCGATGAGCCTCGTGAAGATCCCTCCGAGGGTCTCAATCCCCAGCGAGAGGGGGGTGACATCGAGCAGCAGCACGTCCTTGACCTCACCCTTGAGGACCCCGGCCTGGATGGCAGCCCCGACAGCCACCACCTCATCGGGGTTGACCCCCTTGTTCGGCTCCCTGCCGAAGATCTCCTTCACCTTCGCCTGGACGCGGGGCATCCGCGTCATTCCCCCTACCAGGATCACCTCATGGATTGCCTTTGTGGAGAGCTTGGCATCCGAGATGGCCTGTCGGCAGGGCCCTTCCACCATGTCGATGAGGTCGGCCACCAGGGCCTCCAGCTTCGCCCGGGTGAGCTTCATGGTGAGGTGCTTGGGACCTGCGGCGTCGGCGGTGACAAAGGGGAGGTTGATCTCCGTCTCCAAGGAGGAAGAGAGCTCTATCTTGGCCTTCTCGGCCGCCTCCTTGAGCCGCTGCAGGGCCATGCGATCCTTGCGCAGATCGATCCCCTGCTCCTTTTTGAACTCATCGGCGATGTACTCGATGATCCGCTGGTCGAAGTCCTCCCCGCCCAGGTGGGTATTCCCGTTGGTGGACTTCACCTCGAAGACCCCATCCCCCAGGTCCAGGACGGAGATATCGAAGGTCCCGCCGCCCAGGTCGAAGACGGCGATGGTGGCCTCCTTCTTTTTGTCGAGCCCATAGGCGAGGGCGGCGGCTGTCGGCTCGTTGATGATCCTGAGGACTTCGAGCCCGGCGATCCTGCCTGCATCCTTGGTGGCCTGGCGCTGGCTGTCGTTGAAATAGGCCGGTACGGTGATGACCGCCTCAGTCACCTTCTCTCCCAGATAATCCTCGGCCGTCTGCTTCATCTTCTGCAAGATCATGGCCGAGATCTCCTGGGTGCTGTAATCCTTGCCCTGCGCGCGGACACAGGCGTCGCCGTTGCTCGCTTCTACTATTTTATAGGAGCAGATCTTGACGTCCTTCTGCACCTCGGGATCTGAAAACCGCCTGCCGATGAGCCTTTTCACGGCATAGATGGTGTTCTCGGGATTAGTGATGGACTGGCGGCGGGCGATCTGCCCGACCAGCCGCTCCCCCTTGTCCGTGAAGGCCACCACCGAGGGGGTGATCCTGCTGCCTTCCGCGTTGATGAGGACCTTTGGCTCCCCGCCTTCCATGACTGCTACGACCGAGTTGGTCGTGCCGAGATCGATTCCCACAACCCGCGACATCAAATGCTCCTCCCTATTCCGTTTCCGATTCCGTATTCGCCCCTGCGTCCTCAGGGGCCTTGGCCACCACTACCTTGGCGGGACGCACGAGCCGGTCGTTGAGCAGGTATCCCTTTTCCAGCTCCGAGATCACATGGCCTGGGGCGTAGGCGTCGGTCGCCTGTTCCATGACTGCCTCGTGCCTGGTGGGATCAAAGCGCTCTCCCTCGGCAGTGATGGGGGTAACACCGAAGCGCTGGAGTATCTGGAGAAACTGCTGCAGGGTCATCTCCACCCCGCCCTTGATCCCCTCCTCATTACCTTTCCCTTGGGCGTGCCCCAAGGCCCGCTCGAGGTTGTCGATCACGGGGAGCAGCGTCTTGAGCAGCTCCTCATTGCCGTAGCGGATCAGGTCGGCCTTCTCCTTGGCCACCCGCTTCTTGTAGTTCTCCAGTTCGGCGGCGGAACGCAGGAAGCGGTCATAGTTTTCCCGGGCCTCCTCTTTGGCCTTGCTCAGGGCGGTCTCCAGTTCCGCTATCCCCTCCTTGCCGCCGTGTTTCTTCTTTTCCTTACCTTCGTGTTCTGCGTGCTCAGCAGAAACCTCTCCCTGCCCCTTTTTTTCCTCCGTCATTACTCGGCCCCTTTTTTATATGTGCTTGAATTGGATAGTAAATAAGCTTTTAAATCCCCCCAGCCCCTGGCCAAAGGGCCACCTTCGGCTTAGGTCTTTAAACTGTTACTAGAGATTGTCCCACTCGGCATTCAAGATATCGGTGAGGAGTTTGGCAGTATAGTCCACCACCGGGATGATCCGGGAGTAGTTCATGCGCATGGGACCCATGACCCCGAGGATGCCCATAAAGCGGCCGGGGTGACCATACGTGGAGGTAATGAGACTGCATCCCTCGATGCCTGCCACCCCACACTCCGAGCCGAAGAGGATCTGTACCCCCTGGGCCTTCATGCTGCGGTCGAGAAGCTTGACCAAGACGCTCTTCTCCTCAAAGGCCTTAAAGAGCTCCTTCATCCGCTCCACGTCCGCAAATGCCGGCTCATCGAGGATCTTCGTCTGCCCTTCGATGTAGAGATCTCGCTGTTCCGGCGCCTCTACGGTCTCACCTCCCAACTGCAAGGTCTTCTGCAGCAGTTCGTCGTAGACCGCCTTCTCCCGCCGCATCTCCTCCACGATGCGCTCACGCACCTCGCGCAGCGTAAGGCCGACTAAGACATCGTTGAGGTAGTGGGTGATCTTGGTGAGCTCGTCCTGGCTGAGGTCCTCTTCCATCTCCACCACGCGGTTCTGGACAAGGCCCGAGGTGGTCACAAAGATGGTGAGGACCTGGTTGCGCTTGATCCTGATGAACTCGATCCGCTTGAAAATGGTCTCCTGCAAAGGCGGGGCCATGACGATGCCCGTGTAGTGGGAAAAGGCGGAGAGTATGCGGCAGGTCCCCCGCATGAGTTGCGAGATGTCCGCGTGACAGGCCTCATAGGTGCCCTTGATCTCCTCCTGCTCCGGCACGGAGAGCTCCTGCCGATCGAGGAGCGTATCGACATACAAACGAAGGCCTTTTTCCGTGGGGATCCTGCCTGCCGAGGTATGGGGCTGCTGGAGCAGGCCGATATCCTCCAGATCGGCCATCACATTGCGGATGGTGGCCGGGCAGAGGTTGAGATCGGACTCCTTGGCCACCGTACGCGAGCCCACGGGCTCACCGGTATGGATATAGTCCGTGACCACTATCTTGAGGATGTTCCTATCCCGTTCGGTTATCGGCAGCATCGGTGTCATATGGTATATCTAAAATCTCTTTTTAGCATCCTAAAAATAGTAATCCCATGCTTTTTTGTCAAGATATCTTGAAGGTATGGCACCGGAGGGTAGGATATGGCCATCCGGTTAAAATTGAGAGAAGGGATGGAGAAAAAGAGGGGAGGGGGGCGAGTTGCGGAGGCATGCATTAACATGATTCACCCATTCGGGTGACAGACAGTGATTGGTTCATATCACCGCCTGATACTATTAGTGGAGAGGTCTATGCCCCACGGTTGTTATGCCCCCCTTGCGAATTTCTTTCTCATCTCCTTCTTGTCGATCTTGCCGACGCTCGTCTTCGGTATCTCATCAACGATGAGGACCCTGTCGGGAACAGCCCACTTGGATATTCGTCCCTCCTCAACAAATTGCTGGAGGAAGTCTCGAATATCATCACCGGTTAGCTTCCCTCGGAACGCGGCCTTGACAACAACCATCGCGAAGGGGCGCTCCCCCCACCTCTCATCGGGAACGCCTATCACCCCGACCTCCGAAACGGCCTCATGCTGGCTGATGAGGTTCTCCATCTCCAGGGATGAAACCCACTCCCCACCGCTCTTGATCACGTCCTTCAAGCGGTCGGTGATCTGGACATATCCCTCCTCATCCATAACAGCAATATCCCCGGTATGGAGCCACCCGCCTCTCCAGAGTTCTTCCGACTTTTGAGGTTCTTTGAAGTAGCCCTGGGTGAGCCACGGGGTTCGTACAACGATCTCGCCCATGCTTTTCCCATCCCTCGGGACAAATGTGCCATCCTCGTCCATGATCCTCAGGTCGACCATGGGGATCGGAAAACCCGTCTTAATCTTGATGTCCATCTGGCGATCCCCATCCCAATCGAGCATGTGTGGCTTCAGGTTGGCGGCAGTCAGGACAGGGCATGTCTCGGACAAGCCATAACCCCCGATCAGATCCACCCCCATCTCCAGTGCGGTCTCGGCCAATCCCCTCGGGAGGGCGGATCCTCCGATGTTGACCTTCCAGCCCGAGAGGTTGAACTTCCTCGCCAGAGGATGATTTATCACCATATGGAGAATGGTGGGTACACAGTGGGAAAAGGTAACCTTCTCTCGCTCAACCAGTTCCAGGATAACCTCAGGGTCGTAGCGCCCGGGATAGACCTGCTTCACGCCGAGCAGGAGCGCCACATAGGGGATACCCCAAGCATGGACGTGGAACATCGGGGTGAGCGGCATGTAGACATCGCCTGACTTGAACCTGCTCTTTGGGGAGCTGCTCAGGTCCACAGCAACGGCGAGGGTGTGAATAACCAACTGGCGGTGGCTGAAATAAACCCCCTTGGGATTCCCCGTCGTCCCCGTGGTATAAAATATGGTAGCCTGGCTATTTTCATCGAAATCGGGAAAGTCGAAGGTATCCTCGGCCTTTGCAAGCATCTCCTCATATTCCGTCGAAACCTGCAAGGTGGTAGACGGAGTTTTAAGACCATCTTTTAGGAGGATAATTGTTTTTACCGTCCTCAGTTTTTCTGAGATATCCTCGAGTACGGGGAGAAAGTCTTCATGGACCAGCACCACCTTGTCTTCCGCATGGTTCATCGTATACAGGATCTGCTCGTTAGACAGCCGTATATTCACTTTATGAAGTATTGCACCCATCATGGGAATTGCATAGAAGCACTCCAGATATCGGTGGGAATCCCAGTCCAGCACTGCTACCGTATCTCCCGGTTCCACCCCCTGGGATGACAGGGCCGAGGCCAACTGATTTATTCGCCGGTAGAGGTCCCGGTAGGTGTATCGGTTCAGGTCGCGATACACGATCTCCTGGTCAGGACTTTTCAGTATGGGCGTATGGAGCAACTGCTTGAGCAGTAAGGGATACGCATATGCAGACGGCGTAGTTGGAATGATGCGCGGCTCTTTCATTGTTTACTCACCTCCAACTGTAATAGGGGGGATTATACCTTTTTTCGCCGATATCATTCAAGCCACCTGACACACTATATGATACGCTACCTCAGAATCTTCTCTCTCTCTTGACCCCCAAGACCGAATGCCCTATACTTCAATCCTGAAAAGAGGACTTCTTATCAACCAATCGAATAATTTGCTATTGAGGGTTTTCTTTAAACGCGCGTCGAGGATATGTTCATTGTCTTTGTGTCCCATTGCAAAGCTTATCAATTAAAGGAGAAAGTACATGACCAAGGAGTCATTATATCAGCAACTGGCAGAGGCGATCGGGGTGGGAGATTCCGCTATCATCCCCAAGATATTTGCCCTCCTGGCAAATGAGGATGAAGCCCGGGTCCTGCTGGCGGCGGCGCCCCCGGCCACTTGCGAGGAGATTGCCGAAAAAACCGGGCTTGCGCCTGATGCCGTGGAAAAGATGATGGAGCCCCTGTTTAAAAAGGGTCTCATGTTCAAATCAAAAAAAGAGGGAAAGATCCGTTATTACCGGGTCAGACAGCTTTTTCAATTTCATGACGCCACTATCGTCACGAAAGGTCTGCCGCGGGAATTTTTCCAGTTATGGAAAGAATATTATGACACGGAATTCAAGAGGCACCACCGGCAGTTTGAATCGATCCTGCCGAATGCGGTGGTTCGGGTCGTCCCGGTCAATATCGCGGTGGAGCCCGAGATTCGGGTTGCGGCCTTTGAGGATATCAAACAGATAGTAGAGAATGCCGCGAACCTGGCGGTAACGAATTGCACGTGCAGACTTGTCAGCGGTGACTGCGGCAAGCCGGTGGAGGTCTGCATCCAGTGCAACCGCTCCGCCGATTATGCGCTGGAGCGCGGTACCGGCAGGAAGATCAGCAAGGAAGAAGCCCTCGCTCTGTTGAAGATGTGCGAGGAGGCGGGCCTCGTGCACGTGGTCAACAACGTCAAGTCCATCGGGCATGTCATCTGCAATTGCTGCGACGACTGCTGCATCAACTGGCCGAGCCCCAGGCAGTCGGGTGTCAACTTTGCCGCTCCCAGCAGATTTACGGCTGTGTGTGACATGGATCTGTGCACGGAATGCGCGATATGTCTCGACCGATGCCATTTCGACGCCATAGACATGGACAATAAAACAGAGCGGATCGACCTGGGCGGATGCATGGGCTGCGGCCTGTGCGTGGTGACCTGCCCGACCGGGGCGCTCACCCTGAAGGAGGTCAGGGGGGAGGATTTTGTCCCGGCATGAGTTTTGGGGTCCGTGTTGAAGATCTTAACGGACAGTATAGAAAAGGATATACTGAAGATTCCAACATTCTGTGGTTTAGCGCTTAATTGCGGGGACCGGGTCTCGATTAGAAGCTAATCACAAATAAGGGAGGAGAGGAAAGGATATCATGAAAAAGCTTACTATCTTATGGAGCATCCTATGGGCGTCCTTGCTTGTGGTAACCATGGCTTTTCCTGCGGGGGCGCAGGGGGTCAGGAAGATCAAGATAGGCGTGATCGGCCCCATGAAGTATGTGCAGGGCATAGGCCAGTGGAACGGGGCGCTCCTGGCTGCTGATGAGATCAATGCCAAGGGGGGAATTAAGGTTGGCGACCAACGGATGAAGATCGAGCTTATTAAGGCCGATTCCAACGAATTCCTCAGCGTCACGGATGCCACCAATGCCATGGAGCGGCTCATCTCGAGGGACAAGGTGGACTTCGTGGTGGGCGGGTTCCGGAGCGAGGCGGTCTTAGCTATGCAGGACATCGCCATGGAGCACAAGGTGATCTTTATCGGCTGCGGGGCTGCTGCTAACGAGCTCTGTAGCCGGGTGGCCCAGAACTATGCATTTTACAAGTATTGGTTCCGGGGAACGCCTCATAATTCCTCATTTATTGCCAGGACGACCTTTATCCATTTGGCCTATGTTGCTGATATTATGAAGAAAGAGTTAAACATACCCAAGATAAAGGTGGCGGTGGTGGCGGAGAAGGCCATGTGGGCTGATGCGTTTACCAAGACGGCCGAGGTGGTTATCACCCAGCAGGGGATGGAACTGGCAGGGACATGGAGGCCCTCTCCGGTGGCCACGGATGTTACTGCCGAGCTCTCCGCCATCCAGCGCTCAGGGGCCCATATCATCTTTACGATCTTTTCCGCGTCGGTGGGTATCCCCTTTGCCCGGCAAGCAGGGGAGCTCAAGATCCCGGCTGTGCAGGTGGGCGTCAATGTGGAGGCCTCGAAGGATGGCTTCTGGCAGGCCACCCAGGGCAAGGGAAACTATGTTATGACGACGAGTACCTATGCCCTTGGGCAAGAGTACAATGAACTGACCAAGCCTTTTGTTGAAGGCTATGTGAAGAGATTCCGCGAGACGCCGACCTACACCGCAGATACGTACACCGTTATTTTCTACACGCTGGCACCAGCCATTGAGCAGGCCGGGACCCTCGATCCCGACAAGATAGTGTCTAGCATGGAGAATCGTGGTGTGTACAAGGCACCTTCCAACAATGCAGTAGAATATCTGAAGGATCCCGAAGGCCGACCGCTTCATGACTTGAGATGGGGCCCGGGGTACTCGACCGGCAATGCCGTGCAATGGCACGATGGTAAGTTGGTAGGTGTCTGGCCTTACAAGTGGAAGCTGACCCCGGATTCTCCTGAGGTCACCTACCGGGGGACCGTTCCCTACAAGATACCCCCCTGGGTCATCGAGAAGTATAAGAAATAATAGAATAAAAAGGGGACAGGCTACTTTTCGAGTATAAAAGTAGCCTGTCCCCTTTATCCCCCTGAAGGAGGTCAGGGGCGAGGATTTTGTCCCTGCCTGAACCGCCGGGTCTTTCCAAGAATCTCCAGGTAAAATAAAGAAAAGGATTGCATGATTGTGAAATTTTTAGTAAGCTATGGAGGCTCCGGTAAGCAGGAAAGACAGCCGGAGAGGATTGAACGCAGAGAAATTAAATCAGGAAGGAGAAATAACAGCAATGCTCAAGACCAAACTGACTGAATTACTGGGGATCAAACATCCGATCATACAGGCGGGTATGGGCCCGTTCAGCAATAATAACCTCGCCGTTGCCTCGGCCAACGCCGGGGTGCTGGGGATCCTTTCCACCAGCGGCCTCTTCAACAAGGACACGCAACCCTGGGTGTACAAGTCGTTTGTGGAGACGGGTGAGGCCTCGATGGATGACGATATGGCCGGGGTGCTCGAGACCGTATTGAAGCGGACACATCGCCTGACGAAGGAAAAAGGCGGCATCTTCGGCATCAACGTGATGGTGTCGTCGGAGTTGGTCGAAAAATCGGCCGTCATCATCGATAGGGCCATCAAGGTCAGGGAAGAGAATCCCGACATGAAGAAACATTTCAAGGTGATATTTACGTCGGCCGGCGATCCGCTGCCCTGGGGGGAAAAGATCAAGTCAGCCGGATTTAAATGGCTCCATGTCATACCCTCTGTCAAGGGTGCGCTGCGATGTAAAAAGGCGGGGGTGGACCTCGTTGTCGCCTCCGGACACGAAGGCGGCTTCCATACTGCCTGGGAGCCTGTACACTCGATGGTATTGCTGCCTGCGGTTGTCGATGCGCTGGCCGGCTCCGGCATCATCGTTGCCGGCGCGGGTGGCTTCTGCGACGGCAAGTCCCTTGCCGCTGCCCTGGCCCTGGGGGCGGAAGGTGCGCAGATGGGGACCAGGTTTTTAGCTACAAAAGAAAGCGACTTTGCCCAGATATGGAAGGAAGGCGTCGTAAAGGCCGGCGACAGGGGCACCTTGGTCGCCAGGGGTTTTGTCGGACCGGCACGGTGGATCAAGACACCGTCGAGCTTGAAGCATCAGGAAAATACACTCAGGATGTCGCCGGGGGTATTTCTCGGCAGGCCCGATGATTTGGCCTCCATTCCCCTGGAGCTTTATGAGAGTGAGGTGGCGGCAATACGCGCCGTATACGACGGCGACGAGGGCAAGGCGCTCTTTGCCGGCGGCGAATGCGCGCAGAGGATAGACGACCTGCCCACGGTCCAGGAGGTGGTTGATCGGATCATGAAGGAAGCCACGGAGGTCGTAAAGAGTTTCCCCAAGCATTTGGGTTGATGAGTCATCCTGTGCGTCGCCCTGCTTCGCACACCCCGGATGTCTCTCGCGGCATGTGATATGCGCCCCTCCCTCCCCTTGCGGGAGGGGCGCATAAACCGATCGCTTATCTCTCTATTCAGTTATTCTTACCCTTCACTTGCGGTCTGCCATATCCTCTGTGCAAGATCGGATAAGACGCCGTTGGTTCATATGACATACACCAAATCCGAAGGCGACGAGAGAGATGCATGAGCTGCCGGTAACGGAGAGCATTTTAAAGATTGTGCTACAACATGCCCCTGCCGACAGCGTGAGCAAAATTGTGCGCATATTTCTGGAAGTCGGTGAACTCTCGGATCTGGAAGATGAATGGATTCAGCACTATTTTGATTATCTCAGCAAAGGCACTATGGCGGAAAAGGCAGAGCTCGTTATCCAGAGGATACCTATCACGTTTCAGTGCGATGCCTGTGCGAATACCTTTGAAATAAAAAGGGAAGCGCTGCAAGACCTTGAATGCCCTGAGTGCGGAAGCGCGGAATGCAAATTTGTTTCCGGCAGAGGGTACTATGTAAGAAATATGGAGGTCATATAATGAAGGAAATCAGGCTCATCGAGATCAAAGAAGAGATCCAGGCAGACAATAAGGCAAAGGCCGAGGCCTTGCGCGACCGGCTTACGGCGAACAAGACATTTTTGTTAAACCTCATGTCGTCGCCCGGCGCAGGAAAAACGACCCTCATTCTGAGAAGCATTGAAGCCCTGAGAGATGACCTTCGTATCGGCGTGATCGAGGCGGATATCGATTCCATGGTCGATGCGGAAAAGATAGCCAAGACGGGCATTACGGCTGTCCAGCTGAGGACCGGCGGGTTTTGCCACCTGGATGCGTCAATGGTGGAACGGGGCCTCGAAGGCCTGGATCTTGCCTCACTCGATCTTGTTATCATCGAAAATGTGGGGAATCTTGTCTGCCCGGCGGAATTCGATACCGGTGCGGTCAAGAACGCCATGATCTTAAGTGTGCCGGAAGGCGACGACAAGCCGCTGAAATACCCCTTGATGTTTACGGTGTGCGATGTACTCCTCATCAATAAGATCGACTATCTTGGGCTTTCCGATTTTGACGTTCAGGCAGTGAGGGAGAGGGTGATGAGGTTGAACCCCAGGATCAAGATATTCGAGGTATCGTCAAAGACTGGTCAAGGGATAGCAGAGTGGACGCAGTGGTTGAAGCAGGAGGTTGCTGAGTTCAAGCTACAGTGAGTCAGAATTCAGTACTGCCCGTGCTATGGAAGATCGACCAACACTCTTTGTCCTCTCCTTTACGCATATGGATAAGGCCGGTGCCTTATTGACAGACACGGTTATTTTCCCTACTATTCGGGCAGGGATACATCTTAAATTCCGTCATCCTCTCGATGGAGGGAGGGAGATACAACATGGGAAAACTATCCGGTCCTGATAAGGAAGTAGCTTTCAGGGTATTGCAGGAAGTCGGCTTTGAAGAGCGTATCGTCGGATACCAGGTGCGCGAACGTTCAGGTACGATGATAAAGTCCCTGTATAGTTTTGAAGAGGTCGTCGCTTTTCTCAACGATCAATTCCCTGTCTTGAAGTTTGATGAGTTAAAAAGGTGGCTACAGGTAGTCATGAAAGATGAAGAGCTTGCCCTCAAGGTCGAGGAAGCTGTTGAACAAGGGCATACTGATTACGAGAGGACCCGGCGAATTAGAGACCTGATGAGAGAAAGACTGGTACAGTGTAAAAACGCGCGCTGGAAGAAGGCATGAACGGATACATGGGGGAAATAGCGAGAGTAGATCTGACCCAGGGGAAAATCATGACCATACCCACCAGTGATTACAAATCATGGGTGGGCGGGCATGGGATGGGATCTGCGATATTCTTCGATTTGGTCAAGGACAAGACCATCGATGGGTTTAACCCCGCCAATGTGGTTACCATCATGACCTCTCCTCTGTGCGGGACCCTGGTCCCGGCAGGTTCGGGGAGAACGGAGGTCCAGGGGATCGGGGTGCAATCCTATCCGATCGGCTGGTTTACCAGGAGCAATTTCGGCGGGCGGTTTTCCACGATGCTTAAACATGCCGGCTGGGACGGAATCGTGATTGAGGGGCGAACTGACAGCCCGGTTTGGATCGACATTCGAAATCGCACGATACAAATCAGGGACTGCCGCTCGCTGTCGTTGTGGGGGACGGATACCCGGACCTGCCAGGAAAGGATCTGGAGCTATGTGTGCGGCACAGGGACATTCGGCGATTGGCTTAAGCCCCATGGTGAAGAGGGAGGAAAGACCACCCAGCGGCCGGCGGTTTTGGCCATCGGACCTGCCGGGGAAAATCTCAGCAGGATGGCGTGTCTGATACATGACGCAGCCAACAGCTCGGGACAGGGCGGTTTCGGCGCTGTTTGGGGGTCGAAGAACCTGAAGGCGATCAGCGTCATCGGAACAGGCAGCATCAACATCCATGCCCCCAAGGCGCTGATGAAGGCCAGGCTTCGGCAAATGGACAAGTACGCCTTTGATCTTGATAATCGGAAAAGGAAACCGCTATCGACCGTCTTTGATGCTTTTCCAAGACCGATGACACTCTGGGGGAACCCCCGCGGTTCGAAGAGGCCCTCGGAAGGGCAGCGGCCCGTGGCGTGTGTGGGCTGCCACGCCGGCTGTCGCGGCAGATACGAAAGCGGACTGGGTAATGAAGCACACTGTGCAGGCACGGCGTTTTATAGTGAGGCCAGTTCCCTCGATATCCAACGGAGGTCCTCTGATTTGCTGAATAGATTCGGCGTGAATGTCTTTGAGGCATGGAGGGGGCTTGAATACCTCAGGGGCCTGAATAGAGAAGGTGTCCTCGGTCCAGGCAAAAAGATCGATTTCCCCCTTACCTTTAAAAACTACGGAAGCTATGAATTCGTCGAGCAATTCATAAAGATTATCGCTTTCAGAAATGACGGTCATGGTCATAAGAGCCAGGCGGGTGATGACCTGGGGGAGGGATTTGTCAGGGCGGCTAAAAAATGGGGCAGGCTGGAGGGTGATGAAGGAGACCTGAAGACCGGCTGGCTTAATTTTCCCTACTGGGGTTTGCCCAATCACTACGAGCCCAGAACGGAGCTCGAGTGGGGATACGGCACGATCCTCGGTGATAGGGATATCAATGAGCATTGTTTCAACACCATATTTTGGGATGTTTTGATTTCCCGCTTTACGGGCAGCAAACCATCGGCGACGGCGGAAGAAACCGTCAAGATTTATACGGATAAAATGATCCCCTTTCAGGGGGATCGCCTGATGATGGATTACGGCACGGAGAACATGTACTCCGAGCATATGGCGAAACTCGTCGCCTGGCACCGGCATTACGCCCGGTTTTGGAAACAGTCTGCCTTGCTGTGCGACTTGCGGTGGCCGGATTTCGTCAACCCGTATGCCCCGGACAAGGTCGGGTCGACCGGCGAATCGGAGCAAGTATTCTTCAATGCCGTCACGGGAAAGCATTTTACTTTTCTGGACGGTATCGAACTGGGAAGAAGGATATGGAATCTGGATCAGGCGATTTGGACCCTGCAGGGGCGGCATCGAGACATGGTGCATTTCGCCGATTATATCTATCAGGTGCCGTATGGCGGGCCCTCCTTCATGACCAGCAAGGTAAACGGGGCATGGGAATACGCCAATATATCCGGCAGATGCATCAACAAAGAGAAATTTGAAGAATTCAAGACCCGTTTCTATCACCTCGAAGGATGGGACCCGGAAACGGGATACCCGAGCCGAAGTACCTTACGATCCCTCAACCTGGGATATGTGGCTGACGAGCTGGAGAAAAACGGAAAGCTAGGCAAAGGATAAACAGCCGCGGCGCACGCTGCTTGAGGAGGCATCTTTTAATGAAAAATAAAAAATATGCGAAACAAGATGATGCGAATGGAGAAATCACCCGTCGAAGCTTCTTGAAGCTCTCCGGCGCGGCAGCCGTCGGCATGTGGGTTGGCAAGGCGCTGCCGGATCTCATATGGATTGATGAGGCCACCGCCGCGATTCCGGCTTCTGAAGGCTATCTCCTGGTGGATACCAAGAAGTGCCAGGGGTGTATGAGTTGCATGCTTGCCTGCTCTTTGGTGCATGAAGGGGTGGCGAATCTTTCGCGTGCCAGGATACAGGTGATCCAAAACCCATTTGAAAAATGGCCTCATGACCTGACCATTGAGCAATGCCGGCAATGCGTCGATCCTTCCTGCGTGGAAGCTTGCCCGGTGGATGCCCTTGAGGCTAACCCGAACTATGGGAATGTGCGGATGGTTTATGGGGATAGATGTACGGGCTGCGGGGAATGTGTTGCGGCATGTCCCTATACGCCGAGCAGATCCCTCGTGGTTGCGGATGAAAAATACCAGAATAAAGAGAAGGCCAGGAAATGTGATCTGTGCGCCAAGGCGCCCTATCATTGGCATAGAAAAGGAGGCGGTCCGCAAGGCAAGCAGGCATGCGTCGAGGTCTGCCCGGTAAAGGCCATTAAGTTTGCAAAAGAGATACCTGTGCAGGAAGGGGACACCGGATACAAGGTAAATCTAAGGGACGAGAAATGGGCAAGCTTGGGATATCCGATGGATTAATCGTTTTGGATAGATTAGTAATAAAGCCCATTGGTCCCTCATTGACACATATGGTTAAATTTCCTATACTGCTCCCCTCACAATGTCTACCCGCCCAGGTGGTAAAAAAAACGGTCACAGAGTGCCGATAGAACAAAAAAATCAAGGAGGTAAATCTATGAAGGAGATGAGAGATGTCGTCATTGTCGGATATTTGAGGACGGCCCAATCCAGATCAAGACCGAATGAGCCCGAAAGGGATGTATTCTACAAGTTGAGGGCCGATGATCTCCTGGCACGCCTGCTACCGGAGGTGCTCAAAAGGAGCAAGGTGAAGCCCGAGGAGGTGGACGATTTTCTGGTGGGGGCCGCAGTGGGGGTGAACGAGAATTGGACCTATGGCGGGAGGTACCCTATCTTACTTGCCGATTTGCCCCAAACCATTCCAGCCAAGTTCGTGGATCAGCAGTGCGGTTCTTCCATGGCCGGTATCCACATTGGCTTTCTGGAAATAGCAGCCGGCTTTGCGGACACGGTGCTCGTGGGAGGGATGGAGCACATGACCCGGAATTACGGTGCTAAATTGCGGGCCAAGGAAGGCGCCATCAGCCCTAACCCCCGTTTTCTTAACGATAAGGCCATGCAACATTGGGACTTCCCCACCCTTTCCAATATGGGATTTACAGCGGAAAAACTCTTCACGCTGAGGGATTTCACGAAAGAAGACATGGACCGATGGGGCACCCGCTCTCATAACCTGGCGGAAAAGGCGCAGAAGGAGGGCTTCTTTAAAGACGAGATCCTTCCCATCGAGGCCGAACAGGCTGATGGCTCTATGATGGTGGTTGATCAAGACATGGCCGTACGGGCCGGTGCCACGTACGAGGGCATGAAGGATCTCAAGCCGGCCTTTAAAGAAGACGGCGTGATTACCGCCGGCAACTCTTCTCCTTTGAATGCAGCGGCCACATCCATGATCCTTATGTCCAAGGAGAAGGCCAAAAAGAAGGGCCTCAAGCCCATGGCCACCATCCGTTCCATCGGTTTTGCCGGGGTTGACCCCACGATCATGGGGGTGGGCCCGGTGCCGGCCTCTCGCCTGGCCCTGGAAAAGGCCGGCATGAAGGCAAAGGATATCGACTACTGGGAAATCAACGAGGCATTCTGCATCGTCGCGCTCAACTGCATCAAAGAGCTGGGCATCGATCCGGACCGGGTCAATATCATGGGTGGCGGCACCGCCATCGGGCACCCGCTGGGAGCCACCGGCAACCGGTTGGTCGGGACCCTCGCGCGCATCCTTCAACTGAAAGGTGCCCGCTACGGACTGGCCAATGCCTGCTGCGGCGGAGGGCAGGGCGTTGCCACAATCATCGAGAGAGAGGAGTATTAAGGGATAAAGGATTCAATCCCGCTCTGTCGCTCTGCGACATCCCGCCATTCAGATCGTTATATAAAGTAGGGCGGGACTTATTTAGATTTTGTAAGATGCGGGATCTGTCGCTCTGCGACACCCCATCTGTACAGATATCCGAAATGGTAGGGGACCGCAAAGCGGGAGGGTCCAATCCTGCCATGGGCGGGATAGTTCATATTTAGCAGTTTAAAAAAGGGACGGGTTCAGTAGGTGTTGCGATGCAACAGCTTCCGCGTACGGAGATTCGGGAACTGTTGACAACCATCAACGGAAGTCAACGATAAGGAGGGAACCATGAACGTAGCAGACATTAAGACGGTAGCAGTCATCGGTGCCGGCGATATGGGGCACGGGATCGCGGAGGTGGCCCTGATGGCGGGTTACACGGTCTATCTTCGTGATATCAACCAGGAGTTCGTGGACCGGGGGGTTGCACGCATACGTGAGAGTCTAACCAAACTTGTGTCGAAGGGGAAGGTCTCGGCGGAGCACGAGAAAAAGATCAATGCGGAGCTCTTGAGGCCGTGCGTGGATCTGAAGGAGGCCGTGCGTGAGGCTGATCTGGTTATCGAGGCCATCCCCGAGATCATGGAATTGAAAAAAGAGACCTTCGCCGCCGTCGATGCGGCCACGAAGCCCCATACCCTTATGGCTTCCAATACCTCGACCATGAAGATCACCGAGATCGCTTCGCTCACCAAGAGACCGGAAAAGGTCCTGGGCCTTCACTACTTCAACCCCGCGGTACTCATGAGGCTGGTGGAGGTCATCAGGGGGGACAAGACCTCGGATGAGACCATGCAGGTGGCCTTCGATTTTGTGCTGAAGAACGGCAAGGTTCCGGTTCGCGTGGAAAAGGACGTGCCCGGCTTCATTGTAAACCGGGTTCAGGCGCCGAGCGGCGTTTTGTTGAGCTGCATCCTCGATGAGGGGATTGCTCAGCCTGAAGAGGTCGATGCCCTGATGCGGAAGCTCGGCATGCCCATGGGGCCGTTCGAGCTTATGGACTATACCGGCCTTGATGTCAGTTATCACGGCCGCCATTACTACGCCAAGGCGATCCATCCGGACTTCGCGCCCGGACGGACCATAGAGGAAAAGTTCAAGGCCAATCAACTGGGCAAAAAGACGGGAAAAGGATTCTTTGACTGGTCCAAAGGCAGGCCCGAAATAGACGTATCCAAGGCCACGGATAAGGTGGACCCCATGGATCTCATTGCCGTGCAAATCAACGAGGCCACCAAGCTCATCGAGATGGGGGTTTGCTCGGCCGAGGACGTCGATACAGCCATAGTCAACGGCACGGGTAATGCGATTGGCCCTATGAGCATCGCAAAGGGACAGGAGCCGGCGGATCTGACCAAGCGGCTGGAAGGACTGGCCAAAAAGTTTAACAAGGAGATCTTTAAGCCGACCAAGATGATAAAAGAAGGAAGATATAGATAATTCCTTCGCACCATCGTAGCAGGCAATCTCCTGTTATCGAAGCGCGGATAGGGTAAGGGCATGATGGATCTAGAAGAACGCGTGGAGCACGGCTACGCCGACAGCGGCGGGGTCAAGATCCACTATGCAAGCCTTGGGTCCGGGCCGCTTATGGTGATGATCCACGGCTTCCCCGACTACTGGTACACCTGGCGCTCTCAGATGGAAGCGTTTGCAGCAGAGTACCAGTGCGTTGCCATCGACCTCCGCGGCTACAACCTGAGCGATAAGCCCAAGGGTGTCGACAACTACGCCATGGGCGTCCTTGTGGGGGATGTCGCAGCCGTGATCAAACATCTGGGGCATGAAAAGGCCATCCTGGCGGGTCATGATTGGGGCGGCGCAATAGCGTGGTCGTTTGCCATGGCTCGTGCGGAGATGCTCGACAGGCTCATCATCCTGAATGTGCCTCACCCGCTGGGATTTGCGAGGGAGCTGGCCAATAATCCCCTGCAGCAGCGGAGCAGTCAGTATGCCTGGGATTACCAAAAAGAAGACGCTCACCTGAAGATCAAGGCCGCGGATCTCGCATTTTGGGTCAGGGATCCTGAGGCAAAGAAAAAATATATAGAGGCCTTTGAGCGATCGGACCTTGAGGCGATGCTCAATTACTACAAGCGCAGCTTCGCGAAGAAGGATTCCGCGGCCCTGCAAGCGGGACGGGATTATCCCAAGGTCAAGGCGCCGGTACTGATAATCTATGGGCTAAAAGACAAATACGTGCTGCCGTCCGGCTTGAACAATACGTGGGAGTGGTTGGAAAAAGGGTTGACACTGGTCACCATCCCTGAGGCAGGCCACTTCGTGCAGCACGACGCGGCGGATCTCGTCACGCGGACCATACAACAATGGCTGGCGCAGGGATGAAAAGAAAGAGTCTTATGACACAAAAAGAGCAAGGAGGTAGACCATGGGTTACGAACTGATCACAGTCGAGAAAAAGGGACACCTGACCATCGTGACCATCAATCGCCCTGAGGTCATGAATGCCATTAGCCCGCCGACCAGTGCGGAGATGGATAGGGCCTTCAATGAGTTCGATCAAGATCCCGATGCCTGGATATGCATCATCACCGGGGCAGGTGATCGTGCCTTCTCGGCAGGCAACGACTTGAAGTATCAGGCCCAGCATGGCGCCGAGGCCATGGCCAAGATCATGGAAGGGGTTAAGGGCGGTTTCGGGGGAAACACTGCCCGGTTCGACTGTTTCAAGCCCTTTATCGCCGCGGTCAACGGTCTGGCGCTTGGCGGCGGCTTCGAGATCGCCCTTGCCTGCGACATCATCATCGCTGCCGAAAATGCCGGTTTCGGCCTGCCCGAGCCCCGCGTAGGGCTCATGCCCGGCGCCGGCGGCGTACACCGTCTGCCCAGGCAGATCCCCTATCACCTGGCCATGGGCATGATCATGACTTCCAAACGCCTCACGGCCCAGGAGGCCTTGCAGTATGGTATCGTTAACGAGGTCGTTCCCCTGAAGGATCTGCTCTTGACGGCAGAACAGTGGGCGAATGAGATCATGAAGGGCGCACCCCTTTCCATCCGGGCAAGCAAAGAGGCAGCCGTTAAGGGGCTCGGCATGCCCCTTGAAGAGGCCATCCCCAAGGTCTTTCCGGGCATAGCGCGGATGCGCGCTTCCGAGGACTTTATCGAAGGGCCGAAGGCCTTTGCCGAAAAGCGTCCACCCCGGTGGAAGGGATGTTAGAAAGGAAAAGAGCAAGGCCATGATAGAAGAGGTTCTAACCAACCTATTTCGGATCGAGATCCCCCTGCCGGGGAGCCCTCTCAAATCCCTCAACTCTTATGTGATAAAGGCCCCGCAGAGGAATCTAATCATCGATACGGGGATGAATCGTAAAGAGTGCCTTGGGGCTATGCAGGCCGGTTTGCAGGAGCTCGGCGTGGATTTGGCGAAGACGGATTTCTTCATCACCCATATGCATGCCGATCATTTCGGCCTTGTCGCCAGGCTGGTCACGGATACCAGCACGGTATACTTTAACCGGCCGGATGCGGAAGCCGTCGAGGCCTGGAGCGGCTGGGAATCCATGCTCGACTATGCCGGCAGAAACGGATTTCCGGAGGATAAGCTGCGAGTGGCCCTTCATAACCATCCCGGATACAAGTACAGTCCGGAGCGGGTTCCCAAGCTGACTATCCTGGAAGATGGAGACGCCGTCATCTACGGAGATTACCGATTCACCTGCGTGCAGACCCCCGGCCATACCAGGGGTCACATGTGTTTCTACGAGCTCGCCGGAAAGGTCCTCGTGTGCGGAGACCATATTCTCCACGACATAACCCCCAACATTCAATGTTGGTCAGGACAGGAGAATCCGCTGAAGAGTTATCTGGAGAGCCTGGACAAGGTCTATGAGTTGGAGGTTGATCTCGCGCTGCCCGGACACCGGTCTCTGTTCAGAAATTGTAAAGAAAGGATTGAAGAGCTGAAGCGGCATCATCAAGAAAGGGCCGATGAGGTCCTCGCCATCCTCGGCAAGGATGCAAAGCACGCCTTTCAGGTTGCGTCGGAGATGACCTGGGATATTGTCTGCGAGTCTTGGGGGCGGTTCCCCGTAACGCAGAAGTGGTTTGCCACCGGAGAGGCGATTGCCCACTTGATATACCTTGAGGAAAAAGGAATGGTCTTCAGGCTAGGTGATGAGAAAACGATCGCCTATTCACTGAATAGCGCATAGCTGTCTTTATAGCTCGAGACCTTACAGGTATGGTATCACACTGAACAAAGGTTGCGTAATCATCGGCATGCCTCTATAATAGTCTGCCGATTTTGGGTTATCAGCAGTGGGTTGAGATTTGTTTTTAGGTAACAGCCCGATGTTTTAGCCGATTATTCTTGTTGCAAGGAGAATAGAGAGATGGAAAACAAATGTGCTGACCTAAGAGATACCCGTTTTGTCCTGTATGAACAATTGGAGATAGATGGTTTGTGCGCAACGGAGAAATTTCAGGATCATTCAAGGGAAACCTTTGATATGATCCTTGATACAGCCGAAAAACTTGCCGTGAATGAGTTTGCCCCTGTCAACAGTCAGGGTGATGAGGTTGGGTGCGTCTGGGAAAACGGGCAAGTAAAGGCGCCTGAAGCATTTCATGCCCCTTTTCGGAAATACTGTGAAGGAGGCTGGATGAGTCTGCCTGATGCATATGACTTTGGCGGACAGAATGCGCCCGTCGCCATGAATTTTGCCTGCTACACCCTATTTTACGCTGCCAATGCTTCGCTAGCAATCTATATGGGACTTACCCATAGCGCGGGTAAGCTCATCGAGATCTATGGAACGGATGAGCAGAAGAAAAGATATATGCAACCCCTGTACGAGGGGAGATATTCCGGTACCATGGTCCTGACCGAGCCTCAGGCAGGAAGCGACGTTGGCGCCACACGAGTGAAGGCTGTAAAAAATCCGGATGGCACATACTCGATTGTCGGCGGCAAAATATTTATCTCCAGCGGGGAGCACGATCTTACGGAAAATATAGTTCACCTTGTTTTAGCACGGATCGAGGGCGCGCCGGAAGGGACCAAGGGCCTGTCATGTTTTATCATCCCGAAATACAGGGTAAACGACGACGGCACAGTAGGGGAGAACAATGATATCAATTGTAGCGGCATTGAACATAAAATGGGCATACGGGGTTCTGCAACCTGTGTCTTGAACTTCGGCGACAATGGGATGTGTCGGGGTGAATTGTTGGGCCCGGAGCAGAAGGGTATCGTCGTCATGTTCCATATGATGAATGAGCAGAGGGTTCTTGTCGGTTTGCAGGGCTTGTCTCTGGCAAGTACAGCGCACCTCCATGCCTTGGATTTTGCTAGAGAGCGCAAGCAGGGGAATCAGTTCGGTTCTAAGAATTTTGAGCAGGTTCCCATCATTACCCATCCTGATGTGCGGAGAAACCTCTTGTGGATGAAGTCTTACACCGAGGGGCTCAGGGCGCTTATTCTCTACGCCGTATATGGTATCGATAGGGAGTCGGTAAGCACTGACGAAGCGGAGAAGAAGAAATGGCAGCATATTGTGGGATTATTGACACCTATCTGTAAGGCATATTCCACCGATAAGGCTTTCGAGGTGTGTGCGACGGCAATTCAGGTTCTCGGCGGTTACGGCTATACCAGGGAGTATAAGGTGGAGCAGTTCGCCAGGGACTGCAAGATAGCCTCGATCTATGAGGGGACGAATGGCATTCAGGCTATTGATTTGTTCGGCCGCAAGATCAGGATGGAAAATGGGGCAGCGCTGGCGGCCGTTATATCAGAGATGAAAGCCGCAGTGAAAGAGGCGGCTGGTGCCCGCGAATTGGCACCGTATGCTGAAGCGGTAGGCAAATCCGTATCCGCCCTCGAGGAGATATCCAAGTTTCTGCTTGAAAAATGTTCTAGCGATGACGCGTACGTAGCATACTCCTGGGCTACACCATATCTTGAGATATTCGGGGATATTGCCCTTGGCTGGATGTTTATCTGGCAGGCAAAAAAAGCCTGTGATAATAAGGCGAAAAGCAGCGAAGACGAGCAATTCTATGCCAGCAAGATCAATACTGCCAAGTTCTATATCGGCTCTCTTCTTCCCAGGGTCTTCGGGAAGATACAGGCTATCAAGGACTATGACCGTTCTTTCCTTACAATGGGAGAATCGATCTTCGTCCCCTCATAATCAGTACCGATTTAAAATCCCCCTTTGCAAAGGGGGATTTCCCCAGCTTTCAAATCCCCCCACCCCCTTTTTTCTAAAGGGGGGGAAGTAAACTATTATATGCTCTGCATAGTAAATTGAATAACAAGCAACCGATGGCTAATCGGAGGCGCATTACTCAAAGCCCTGTGGGCTCGATGAAACGCAATGACAAGCAACTGAAGATCGGGGTCAAGTACTGCGGGGGCTGCAATCCCACATACGACCGGCCGGCCCTTGTCAAAGGGATCGCGGAGAGGCTGAGCGGCAAGGTCGCACTGGTGGGGTCAGACAGCAACGGAATTTCCCTGGTCCTGGCGGTGGAGGGATGTCCCATCGCCTGCGCCGATCTGAGCCCCTTCGAGGGACTGGAGGTCCGGGTCATCACCTGCCCGGAGGATGCCGAGCTTTTCATTTGTCAGATTGAAGCCCGAGCTTCGTAAAGGGGCGTCTATGGTTGTACGTTCAGGGAGCCAAGGAATGTTTCCATGGAGATAACGAGCACGGATATGGAGCAGTTCAATGAGAATCCCCTGTATCAGACCCTGGGGATACGCATCCTGGAAGTCGGGAAAGGGTCTGCCCGCGGCCTGCTGGAACCGGCGGAGAACGTGTGCTGGCCCTTCCCGGGCCAGCCCCATGGCGGGATACTCTACACCCTCATGGACACCACCATGGCCTGGGCGATCTTATCAGGGCTGGAGAGCGGGTACAACTGTGCCACCATCCACCTGGACATCCAGTACACATCCCCGGCCAAAGGCAAGCGTTTCTATTGCGTGTCAAAGACCGTTTTTCGAACAGGTCGCATCCATTTCATGCAGGGCGAGGTGCGGGACGCTGAGGAGCGGCTCGTGGCCATGGCCCAAGGTACCTTCCGCGTTATCAAAATAGACAGGTAAAAGCGATAAGAAAAAGGGGAAGAGGATGCTGTCGAGGGAAGATATGATAAAGGCCCTGGAAGGGTGGAATGCTGCTTGGGACAACCATGATCTGGACGGCGTCATGCAACTCTTGCATGACGCCGTCCTGTTTGAGAACTGGACCGGCGGGCAGGCCAGAGGCAAAGAGGCCCTGCGCAGGGCCTGGGAGCCTTGGTTCGCGCACCATGGCGGGTTCCGCTTCGTGGAGGAAGAGATATTCATCGATGTGGACCAGCAGAAGGTGCTCTTCCGCTGGCGGCTGGATTGGCCTTCCTCTGAAAAGGGGTTTGAAGGAAAGCCCGAATGCAGGCGCGGAGTAGACGTGTTGCACTTCCAAGATGGCAAAATCATCAAGAAGCTGACCTATTCGAAGACCACGCTGACTATCGATGGGGAGACGGTACGAATGTCCCTCTGATCCTTGCGAGGGGAACCCTGGTGTGTCTATCGCTGCGAGGGATATCTTGCACCAACGCTTCACGCACATCATGTAGCTTTGCTCTACACTCAACGGCTGGTATTAGCGAATACCGAGGCATTATCCCTGACGCGCGTCCCTATCAAAAAAACGATATGTAACTGGTTGTAAATAAAGACAATTTAGCCTATCCTGATTATGAGATTGCAGACCGGCTGTGGACTGCTATGATTATTCATAGATAATCAATAAAATTATAGAAAAAATCGAGCAGATTTTTGTTGACATGTTGCAGAGAAGCTGTCTATGATGACAGCGATTTGGGATCGCGGCTGAATTAGCGAGGGGTGAAAAAGTGAAAATGAGCGAACTTACCGAACGCACAGGCGTCCCAAAAGAGACCATTCATTATTACCTCCGCGAAGGGGTCCTTCGCAAACCTCACAAAAAAGGGAAGAACAGAACGGACTATAATGAAAGCTACGTAGAGCAAATCCATATCATCAAAGGACTCCAGGACAATTACTTCCTGCCCCTCTCCGTCATCAAAAAAATCATCAAAGAACAGAAGAGGCAATCCCTCTTAGAAAAATCATCCTTTCAATTGTTGAATGAATACTTCAAGCCCCTGGAGCGGCTCCTCACCGGTGAGATTAAGGGGAGAGAGGCCTTTCAGGAGGTAACAGGCCTCTCAAGCACATGGCTCACCAAGATGGAGGAGTGGGAAGTTATCACGGCGGAAATCAAGAACGGGCAGCTGGTTTATTCCCAGGATGATATCATCATCGGCAAGTTGCTCGTGGATATGGATCGCCTCGGCTTTGGTCCCAAGGATGGTTATGATCCCGAGAACATAAAGCGTATCTCCGATTTTGTTCGGAACTATGTGCAGACCTCCCAGAGGGACTACTACCAGTCCAATCTGGAACGAGTGATTTCAAAAGAGCTGACAGAAAAAGAGGTCAAAATTAGAGAGATGATGAGCCTCTTTTTCTATCATCTATACCGGAAACTTGTGAGGGAAGAGTTCAAGCATTTGCGCAGCTCTGTAGCGGAAGAGGCGCGCTAAAGCGCACTGTTTCCGACCCTGTCAGCGCAACCCTGTTGGTTTCCACTCCTGCGGGGGGAGTTAGCGACAGGGGTGACGCAGACACACAATAGATGTACGGGAGATTCCTAGAGAAAGGGGGTGATTACGGCACAAAGGCAAAAGGTCTTCGGTATTTCTACTGTCGGTTTAACCCGTTAACCCTAACAGTTTAGATGGAGGGAGGTAGAGATGAAGATGACGAAAAAAATATTTTCGGCGATCGTCGTTGTATGTTGTCTGTATTTACTGGGCCTGCCCCAGGCCATGGCGGTCAATGCCGCATTTGACGTAACCAAAATGGCGGACATGTCCGACTTTGATCCCAACAACCCGGTGATCCCCACCGGCGATACCATCAAGATCGCCCTAGTGGCTTCTTTTTCCGGGCCGGCTGCCGTGGTTGGGCAGATATACTGGATCTCTGTCCAGTGGGTGGCCCATGACATCAACAAGCGGGGCGGCATCATGGTGGATGGGAAGAGGAAGCTCGTCCAGGTGATCAAGGCGGACCACCAGTCAAGGGTCGATGTCTGCAAGAAGGTGTGCGAGCGGATGGTCCTGCAGGAGAAGGTCAACGTGCTCTGGGGCACCGACGGCAGCCATCTGATGAAGGTCATTAACCAGGTGGCAGATAAGTACAAGGTCATTGCCTTATGCGCCGCCTCACTCTCCGATGACCTCTATGATGCCCAAAACTTTTCCCGCTATTCCTTCATGACCTCGTTTTCGACCGAGCAGATAGGCCGTGCCTTCGCCTATTATTACGGCCAGATACGAAAGAAGGAGAAAAAGTTCTATATCCTCTGCCAGGATTACCTCTTCGGCCACCAGATGGCCGAGGGGTTCA
>Ga0299912_10000442_pt1 | contig 36030 bp, 38 predicted proteins | sample RVTome_2_FD_207667 | JGI IMG/M metagenome (GOLD analysis project Ga0299912, IMG submission 207667) | Soil microbial communities from uranium-contaminated site in the Upper Colorado River Basin, Wyoming, United States - RVT95D214 (version 2) ... | reverse complement strand
ATACGCGACACTAAAAATGGCACCTGGTCGAACTGCAGCGTTTCACTGATTCTTTCTATGCCGCGATGGTTGTAGGATATTCTCACATCAATATCGGTTACCTTCTCACCATCTACGGTCAACTGGAAAAATTCCATTTCTTCCTGCAGCGGGTGAAATGGCCCGACTGCAAGAACCGGTTTTCTGACGCTTTCTTTCATTTCTTCACATCTTTCCTTAACGGATATACGCCCGCCGGCCAGTCATCAGACAGGATTAGGCGCTTCAAATTCGGATGATTCTTAAAATCTATTCCCAATATATCGTGTATCTCTCTTTCTATCCACTCTGCAGCCGGTAGAAACGGCGTGATAGATTCAATTGCCGGATTCTTGCGGTCGCGGACGAAGGCTTTTACCGTGATCATGCAACCCAACTGATCATACGAAAAATGATATAGAACCTCAAAACAATGTTCAGCGTCGATGCCCGTAGCAATTACAAACCTGGCTGGTACATCTTCAAACAAAAATTTGTTGACGGCGTAGGCATTTTCAGCCTCGCACGAAAGAAATATTCTGTTGTCGGCCTTTTGCTCGATCCTCGTGAGCTTGTCTTTTATTTCCGATAATTTGCCATTTAGCTCTTGTAGGTTCATATTCCCATTCCGTCATAAGACCGACAGCGCCTTGACGATGCCGGAAATCATTGCCTCCGGCTTGGGTGGGCAGCCCGGCACATAGGCGATAATCGCATTCGGATCTACTTCTTTAATTATCTTATCCACCGGCCCCGCCACGTGGTAGCCCCTGTGGAATATGCCCGTGCCGCAGGCGCAAGCGCCAATACAAAATACTACACAGGGCTTGGCTGTTTGGCGATATACTTCTCGCAGGCGGATGGCTGCCTGCCTGGTGCCCACGCCGGTTATCAGCAGAGCATCAGCGTGCCGCGGCGAGCCGACCAATTTTATGCCGAACCTCTCAACGTCGAATTTCGGCGTCAATAAATCAACAATCTCGATGTCGCAATTGTTGCACGCGCCAGCGTTAACGTGAAAAACCCACGGTGACTTTTTCAATGCCCAGATTTTCCAGCTCATATTTTATAACCAACCAATGCCGCAATAATTACCTATTACCGCTAAAGTGATGGCGAAAGCCAAAGTGAGGCCGCAGTAAACCCAGAAGAATTTCATCGCCTGGTCTGTACGTACACGCGGGTTCGTATTCTTTATCAGGATCAGCAACACCAATACCAAGACATACTTGCCGACTCCTGCCCATAAGCTTTTCGTGAATCCTCCCAAAAATACCATTACTAAAAATAGTGGCAGCGCCACCAACAGGATTGCTTGTGTAAGTTTCCAAATGGCCAGAAGCGCACCCGAATACTCCATCAGTACGCCGCTGGCTACTTCTGTTTCTGCCTCGGCAATGTCGAATGGGACGAACCCAAGTTTTGCTTGAATACACAATAGTGCCGCCAAAAATGCCAGCATTCCCGATACGCTAAGAACCGGTGTATGTCCGGCGATTGTCGCTAAGTCAAGCTGGCCGCCCGTCTTTATTATCACCACGATAAAGGCCAGCACCAGCGGCAGCTCATAGCTCATAACCAGTTTCATTTCTCTGCTTGTGCCAATTGCTGCGTGAGGGCTGGCGCTGGCTGAACTGCCTAAGATCAATGCCAGTGACGGCAGCACCATCAGATAAATCGCCACAATGACGTCGCCAACAAAGGGCTTGGTCGGCTCGATCGTTATTCTCCAGAGCATAGTCGAAAGCAACAGTGCTCCTGCCATACCGATAAGCGGCGCCACCATGAAAACTGTGTGCTGAGCCTGTTCGGGCACCAGGACTTCCTTACCCGTCAACTTTAGCACATCCACGAACGGCTGATAGAACGGCGGGCCAACACGCCACTGCACCAGGGCGCTGACCTTGCGAACTATCCAGGAAGCAACCAGGCCCACAAAAACAGTAAACAAAAAGCCTGGGAAGATTAAAATCCAGAATAGATTCTGCAAAGCCTCACTCATTTTCTTGTCTTTTCCTTCTCTCTCAAAAATGGCTCCCAAAGAACTCCGCCGGAAACTCTGACAACAATATCCTCAAAGACCTCCACGAGGTCACCTCCTACGGTGACCTCTTTGTAGTCAATACTTCCATCCTGACAGGTTTGAACACACAAGGGTTTTTCGCCCGGAGCCAATCTACCCCTGCACACATCGCAAACGCTGCTCGGGAAGGGTATCAGATCCGTATATATGGTTCCAAACGGGCAGGCTATCGCACAGGTGCCGCAGCCTGTGCACAACATATTTGCCCGCTTGAGAATGCCTGCGTCGCCGTCTTGACTGGGGACCTTCTCCAAAGCCCCCTGCGGGCAGGCCTTGACGCACGGTGCAGACTCACACTTGCGGCAGATCAATGCGAAACGAATCATTTCCAGCAGCGAATCGAAGCCATTATTCTCAGGATGATGCTTGTACGAACAGTGGACTTTAGACTCGCCCTGAGTTCTGGATTTTGCCAGGTCAATTATTAACTTTGCAGCCATAACCTCGTATCTCGTATTTCGTGTCTCGTGCTTGGCTCTTTGTTCCAGCAGCGTGACCGTCAATCCCAGATGTTGGGGTAGTTCTTTATCTGCTCGTAGGTAAAGACAGGGCCATCCTTACACACATAATACTTGCCGATCATGCAATGACCGCATTTACCTACGCCGCAGCTCATGTTTTTTTCCATCGAAAGATAAATATTCTTGGGCGGGAATCCAAACTCCAACAACTTCAGCGTGACGAACTTCATCATAATTGGAGGGCCGCAGACCACCGCCACAGCATTACCAATATCCACATCGCTGCGGCCAAGTGTCGTGGTCACCACGCCCACATTACCGCTCCATTGACCATTTGCCTTGTCAACGGTCAGTTTAATATTGACGCCATCGATCTGCTGCCAGGGACCGAAAAGCGCTTTTTTGTAGATAAAATCATCCGGCGTTCTGGCCCCGAATCGGCAGGTCACAGACTTAAAGTCTTTTATTCTATCCACCAAGGTCAAAAATAGCGACCGGATTGGCGCCAGGCCCACGCCGCCACCAACGATGTACACCTCTTTGCCCACGAAATCGTCAATCGGATAGCCGTTACCATAAGGCCCACGAATGCCAAGCTTTTGCCCTTTCTTGCATTCGTGCAACAAACCCGTCACACGACCGACCTTCATAATCGTGATTTCCATCTTCTTGGCGTCTTTAGGCGAGGAAGATGGGGTAAACGGTGCTTCGCCCTGGCCCGGCAAAGTCAGTTCCACAAACTGGCCTGTCTCGAACTTAAATTCTTGTTCCGGCACAACGACAAACGTCTTAATGGTAGGCGATTCGTCTATGACGTCAACGATTTCGCTGTTGATAGGTTGGTAGAGATTTCCCGTCATTTTTTGACTTCCGCTTTTTGCCTATCTTTGCTTTTGAACTCCTCGTTCAGCTTCTTGAGTACTGCACGGATGTCCACGCCGCCAGCTTCGGCATCCACGCATCTGCCGCAGCCGACACACATATCAATTCCGTACCGGTCGAGAAAGTAGGAGAATTTATGCATCAGACGATGTCTTAGCCGGTCACCAAGAATCTTCCGTGGATTGGCACCGCCGGCTACCTTAGCATAGGCAACTCTCATGCAACTGTCCCACATCTTCATTTTGCCAAAGTAATCTTTCTGCTTGGTGTCGTAAAGATAGAAGCAATGGCAGGTGGGACAAACCCGAGTGCAGGCCTGGCACTCAACGCAGCTCCTGGCTTGTTCGTCATACACGTCGGAATCATAGCTGGAGGCCATCAGCTCCTGAACCGGCGCATCGAGCTTGAGCTCGGCATTATTTTGCTCCAGTTGTTTTTGCGTCTGGGCCCTGTTCCTATCTCGCTCGGCCAAAAGGGCCGCGGGGACATCGCCAAAAAGGTCAGCGTGTTTCTTTATAAAATCGTTGCCCTTCTTTGAGCCTGCTTCGATGATAAAACCGTCCTTTATCTTTGAAACGTTCAGATCAAATCCGCTCTGGCAGAAAGGCTCGCCGCCCAGGACGTTGCAGAAGCAGCTTTTGCCAGGCTTAAAACAATCGGCGGAGATGATAAACATCTGCTGCCTTCTGGCTGCATAAAAGGGGTCCCCAAACTCCTCTTCCAGGAACACTTTGTCCAGTATCTCGATCGAGCGCAGGTCGCACTGTTTTAACCCAAAAACGGCAAACGGTGCTATTTGCTCCGGCTCAAAAGGCTCTGGAAAAACCGCAGCCAGCTCGCGCAGCGGAAACAAAAATTCTTTTGCCGGCGTACAGGCGCGTATGTTACTAAACGTTACCTCCTTGGAGGGGTCATATTTCCTGTAAATATAATGTTCCCCACTTTTCTCAGGGACATAAAGCTCCATCTCTTGGGCCACCGCATCCAAGAATGGCTTGAGTCTACTTATAAAAACAGTCTCCATTTTTCACCTGAATATTGCGCGCAAGCGTCAGTCGGTATTTGCATCATACCGGCTCTCTACGGGCAACAACAAATTATTATTTAAACTTTTCATCTTACCGGCGTATAGTATGGTAAGCGGGCGAAGTCCATTGCAATATCGATACTTATCACTTTAATCTTTTTAGGAACCGCGATATGACAGGGCGAAAAATTCAAAATACCTTTCACACCAGCCTTGACCAATGCATCAGCCGTTTGCTGAGCCGCATGCTGAGGGACGGCTATGATCCCAATGTCAACTTTGCGTTTCTTCAGCGTCGGGAGATTTGAAACATCTTCCACACGGACATTCTTTATTTTCCGACCTATTTTTTGGGGGTCGCAGTCAAAAGCCACAGCGATATCAAAGCCATACATCTTAAAACCCGGATATGCCAAAACAGCCGACCCCAGATTACCAACTCCAACTAAAGCGGCTCTCCTGACGGTATCGAGTTTGAGTATTTTTCTGATACGCTTTGTGAGCTGCTCAATGTCATAGCCTATGCCGCGTTTTCCAAAGCCGCCGAAATATGAAAAATCCTTCCTTATCTGCCAGGGGTTAACGCCGAGGATCTCGGCTAACTCCTGACTGGACATCTTTTTTGGCCTCTGGTCCAGTGAAGTCAACAGTGCTCGCAGGTAAATCGGCAGACGCCGGATAGTCTCGTCCGGTATCTTGTGGTATCTCATAAGTTACGCCACGGTTACTTGGTACTTGTGATTACATTCACATACTAAAAAAACACCATAGTTTACAGGATAATACTCACACTTAGCAAGAAAGATTTTTAAATTTTGCCCGATAAAATTTTCGCTGTAATTTCTTTATTGGGAGGCGGCGACAACTTAACATTCAGCAAAAATGTCCCAAAAATCGTTTATAACAACACGCTTAGGTTGTGTCAGATTTGACAGAAGCCTTAGGCAGGGTGAAGCTAAACGTGCTGCCGCCAGCGGGGTTATTTTGCACCCATGCTTTACCCCCATGTCTTTCAGAAACCTGTTTAACTATCGACAGCCCCAACCCTGTCCCGTCACGCTCAACTTTTCTTGCATTACTGGCCCTATAGAATTCCTCAAATATCCTACCTATTTCGTTCTCCGGTATTCCTATGCCGGTATCACGAACCGCAATCAGAATTGAATCACCCTGATCCTTTGCGCTTAACACAACTGTTCCTTTTTCGGGGGTATATTTGAGGGCATTAAGCAGCAGATTCGTTATTGCTTCCTCAATCAAAACTGGTTCGCCATAAATTTCATCAATTGACGCGGCCATCTCGTAATTTAAATCAATGGATTTGGCGGCAGCCTTGCTTTCTACGGCAGCAATTGTATTAAAGAAAATGTTTTTGAGCGGAAAATAGCTCATGTCCACATGGCCGCTCATTTTCATTCTGGTTAGCTTCAACAACGCGGTTACAAACGCCGTACACTTCGATGTTCTTCGAGACGCCCTTTCAACCAAATCCGCCTGTTTCTCATTAAGCTGCCCTACTATACGGTCACTGACGATAGTAAGACAGCTTTGGATAGCTGCCAAATGACCTCTTATATCGTGGGTAAGACGCAGCACATATTCATTCTTCAAACGGTCCTTTTCTTTAAGCTGCAGGTTGGCACGCTCATAATCTTCCTGGCGTTCTCTCAACTGCGCAGAGATAGAAGTGGTCATATATACAACCAGATATAACGTGGTCAGGAAAATTCCAAAAGTTCCGGCGACAAATAAGCTGTCGCGATATAAATCGTGGCTTACAAAGCCAGCCAGCTTATAGTGGGCAATAATCCCCCTATGCTCAAGCAATACCATCAGGCCAAACAGGAAAAGTGCCAGTGTCGCTTGCAGATAGCTTTGGCGCGGAGTAAGAAGAATGCTCGTGATTACCATGTGAAACACAAAGTACAGAAAGAAGGGGTTTTCAATTCCGCCGGAATAATGCAGTATAGCCGTCAGAATGAAAAGGTCGGCGGAGATTTGAAAAGTGATTATCCTACCGATTGTTTTGTGCGGTGGGCTTTTACCGCCCCAGGTAAAATACTTCAATAAATCAAACAGCAGGAAATTGTATACAATAACCAGGCCGGCTATCAGATAAAGCTTGTGAACCGGCAGTGACACATGGAGAACTCTACTGGCGACAAAAGTGGCTGCACCAAGTACCGCTATGGCTATCCACCTTAGCCTGACAAGCCAATATGCCCTTTGAACAAGACTTGTACTTTGAAGAAGGCTTTCCATGCTTCTATTGCTGCTGTAGAAGCGTTTTGACCTTGTCCAAAAGCGCTTCCGGTTCTACAGGCTTATTTAGATACCCATCTACCGGAAGCCAGGTCTGGTCTCCTGCGGCAGTTTCGAAATCTATCCCCGTTTTTTGCTTGATTGAAGTTACCATCAGAATCGGTATGTGTTTGTACTTAGGGTCCTTTTTCAGTTCTCTGGAGACGAGAAAACCCTCACTGAGGGTATTCATCATAACATCCAAGATTATCAGATCCGGCTTGGCTGTCTTTATTCGCTCCATTCCCTCAGTGCCATCTTTGGCACTATCGACAGTGTAACCCTGATTTTCCAAAACCACCTTCATTGCTTCGGTAATATCAGGATCATCGTCCACGATTAGAATTCTTGCCTGACCCATATTCTTTCCTCAGATAAGTATCGTAGAATTCGTATTTGCTCCCAGCACGTGAATTTCTTTATATCTCAAACTTTTTCTCAAGTCAATAATAGTCATTGATGTTGGGATGAGAAGTAAAATCGGGCTTATGGGGCGACTGCCTTCGGGCGGATTCCTTCGCACTGTGCTTGCGGAGCAGGGCGACGATGGAGGTGTGGCCTCTCTGCGCTGTCCAGGCACAGCTTGTATGATCATTCTGACTCGGCTGTCTTGGATCGTAGGTCCTCGATGTCCACAGGACAATTCTCAAAGGTATTACCTTGCAGAATAATCCTCTGAGCCTCCTCACTGATACGAATGCCTATTTTCTGATTCTCTCTTGTTCTGTTTTCCAACCTTGTGTTGCGAATAGTGATGTCTTGAGTTTTTCCTTGAATATCGATGCCTATTCCTGTTTTTTCCGTGCCGTTGTCGCGGATAATGCAACTGTCAATCTGGTTGCGGCTGCCGCAACGAAATTCATTGGTCTCGCTCCGGAAGAGTATCCCTACCTCGCCGTTACGTTCGATTGTACAGCCCCTTATAAGGTTATCCGTGTCGCGGTGACCGATGCTGATGCCGTATTTCTTGTTTTCAGATAGAGTACAATTTTCCACGAGCCCGTCAGAAACGCTCCAGCAAAAGTAGATGCCCAGACTATTGTCTTTTGCCAGGCAACCGCGGAGGATAGGCCGCTGCGAGCCGCTTCCGGGATGGAATCCCAAATCGGCGTTATTTGTGGCCTTGCAGTTCTGGAACTGAATATCATCGCAGACCTGGAAGCTGAAGCCGTCGCCGTTGTAGTTTCGGCAGATGACGTTTTTGAATCGCCACCTTTTGCAGTCCTGGATGAAAACAGCGCCGGCAAAGTTACCGTTGATGTGCTCGTTCTTGTCCCTGTTGCCGTCGAGTATTATGTCTTCCACCTGGACATCGTCTACCTGCTCAGCAGTGAGGAGCGGAAATATGGTTGCCGCCGTAGCATCTTTTTCGATCCAGAAGTTCTCTTTGGTCAGCCGGTCCAAAAAGATAACATTTCCTTCTATGGCAGTGACCGTCGCACGCAGCACATCGTACTGCCAGTCTCCTTGTCCGGTTTTGGAGCGGAGCATGATTCCTCCGCCGGGCACGAATCCTTTTGCGTCGTTCACCTGGACGCCGTACTCAAACCAATCCGAGTCCCTTGATAGAGCGGTCACGACACTGTCGGTCTTTCGCAAAATCGTTTTTTCTTCCGAGCCTCTTAGAGTTATGTTAGGGCGGAGGTAAATGGCGTTTCGCAGATCGTACACGCCCGGCAGAATGGCAAGCGTACCACCACCCAGTCGGTTTAAGTACTCTATGCCGGCCTGGATGATCTTGTCGTCTTTGCCTTGCAGGTCACCTTCGGTCTGGCCGACAGTGAGGACCAAATCCCGTCGGTCCCGCATAGGACGATTGGTTGCTGTCACGGGCTGCGCGGCTTTGACTTGCTGGTCAGACAGTTTTTCGCCCGCATCTACGTTAATTGCAGCCCCAATGACGATGACGGAAGCAAACAACCTTGTCATAGGTCCTATTGAGAGTTTCATGTCGTCTGCCCACATCTTTGATGCCTTTCGTTGATTAGGAGCCAAAAAGATTATGGAGTTCAGCAAGGGATTATAGCGTGGAGTGTTAGACCCCGTCAAACGATTGCGGTTGCGAAGCTCGTTACAGCAGCGTAACCATTAGACGAAAATTCAGGCGGACCGCGCAAAATGCGTGGTACGGCACTTGAATGTAGAAAGGTCAGCGGATAGCATAGGTGGCTCGTCTGGCAGGCGAATCCGGCAGTGGTTCGCAAGTTAAAGCAGTAGCAAAGTGTTGGATTGAGAGGAAAACACGATGGGTAAGAGGGAGAACGCCGGAAATCGAGAAGCTGTTAGTCGGCGAAGATTTCTAACGGCAGCAGGAGCCGCCGGCGCTGGTACGGCCTTATTCACAGCGGGACTATCGTTGGCGACCGCGCGGGGGGGAGCAAGGCAGGATCGGCAACCGCAAGCACAGCGTCCGAGCCTTGAGGAGTTGGACCGCGTGGCAGCGGCTCCGGTATTGAGCCTGGACAGGCTGACATCGCCGGTCGTGATCGATTCGATCCGGCTGCTCAAGAAAAAGAACCAGTTCCTGGTCCACGTGCGCTCAAAAGATGGGGCAGAGGGCGTATCGTTTACAAACCCTCCGCGGGCTGAGTACCTCTCCGCGATCCTGAGGCAGCTCGTGATCCCGTTCTTCATTGGGAAGGACGCGAGGGATCTGGAGAACCTGCTTTGGGAGCTGTACCGATGGCAGGACAACTACAAGTTGTACGGCTTGGCCTTGTGGTGCCCGCAGGCATGGGTGGAGTTTGCGATCTTGGACATGCTCGGGCGGATCGCAGCCAAGCCGATGGGCGCGCTGCTGGGAAACATCATACGGACGGAGGTGCCATTCTATATAGCCAGCGGCAGGCGAGATACAACGCCGGAGCAGGAAGTGGAATATCTGCAGAAACTGCTGGAGCAATCGGGGGCAAAGGCGCTGAAGTTCCGAGTCGGCGGCCGGATGAGCCGCAACGCGGATGCGATGCCGGGGCGGACAGAGAGGCTGATCCCCCTGGTGTGGAAAACGTTCGGCGAAGCAATTGATATCCACGCCGATTCGAACAGCTCCTATGATCCGCCCAGGGCGATTGAAGTGGGACGGATGTTAGAGGAGGTAAATGCAGTCTATTTCGAGGAGCCGTGTCCGTTCGATCATTTGGAGGATACCAAAAAGGTGGCCGATTCGCTGGCCATCCCAGTGGCTGGCGGAGAGCAGGAGTACAGTGACCGGCGATTCAGATGGATGATCGCCAACCGAGCGGTGGACATTGTCCAGCCGGATCTGCATTACTACGGCGGGATGGTACGCTCGATACGGGTGGCGCGGATGGCGGAGGCGGCGAAGATGCCGACGACCGTGCACATTTCCGGCGGGCTTGGGTTTGTGTACATGCTGCATTTTGCCTCCTGCGTTAAAGACGTCGGGCGTTACCAGGAGTACAAATTAGGAACGGAGGTGTACGGAAATTGGTTTGATCCTCCGATCACAGTGAAAGATGGGAAGATGAGCGTGCCGAGCGGTCCAGGCTTGGGGATCAAAGACCTCAGCGGATTGTTGCAGGGCGCCGTTGAGGTAGGGTAAGGCGGAACACCGTTGCCCGAGCGGGAATAAACGCTTGCAGTTTACGGAGAACTCGCAATGAAACAGCAGTCTCACACACCGAACTCAATCCGCCACACGTTTGGCGGATCAATGTTGCGCAAGTCCTCACGTCGGGACGTTTTGAAGTGGAGCGGGAAGGTGGTCGCCACGTCCGCATTAGCAGGTGCCAGCATCCCGGCAATGCATGCGGCGGAGGATAACACCATTCGACTGGCCCTGATCGGCTGCGGCGGGCGTGGCAGCGGGGCGGCGGTCAACGCGTTCGATTCGCCGAATGGGCCGGTCAAACTGGTAGCGATGGCGGACTTCTTCGAGAATCGGCTGGCTAATGCCCACAAGGTTTTGAGCGAGCAATACGGCGCGCGGATGGATGTGCCGCCGGAGCGGCGGTTTGTGGGCTTCGACGCCTGGCGGAAAGCGATTGATTGTCTGCGTCCGGGCGATGTGGCAATGCTGACCGGCTACGCAGGCTTTCGTCCGATGCAACTTGAATACGCTGTCGAGAAGGGCGTGAACGTGTTCATGGAAAAGTCGTTTGCGACCGATCCGCCAGGCATACGGCGTGTGATCAAGGCCGGAGAATCCGCTGAGAGAAAGAACCTCAAGATTGCCGCCGGATTGCAGTGCCGCCATTCGCGAAATCGTCACGAACTGATCAAACGCATTCGCGATGGGCAGCTTGGCGACATCCAGCTCGTCCGCGCCTATCGGATGCAGCCGTGCGGGCCGTTGGGCCAGCGGCCGCCAGCCGAGAAAGACCTGCATTGGCAGATCCGCAACTTCACCCATTTCCTTTGGGTTTCGGGCGGATTATTCGCGGAGATGAACATCCATCAGATCGACGAGATCTGCTGGATCAAGGATGCCTGCCCGGTCTCTGCGCACGGCATCGGCGGGCGCGTGGCCAACAGCACCGACTGCGGCCAGAACCTCGACTCGTTCACCATCGAGTGGACGTTCCCCGACGGCACCAAGGCGTTTGACGTGGTCCGTTGGCTCCCGAATTGCCATACCGAATTCGCCACCTACATTCATGGGACAAAATGTGCGGCGCAGTTCTCCGGCAGCAACCACGAGGGTACGGTACATGTCTACAAAGACCAGCGTTGTGATCGCGACAACATCGCCTGGCGAGCGCCAAAGGAAAGTGTCACGCCCTGGCAGGCGGAATGGGACGTGCTGCTTGAGGCCATCCGTCAGGACCATCCGCACAATGAGGCCAAGCGCGCGGCTCTGTCGAATCTTGCCGACATCATGGGCCGGGCGGCGGCCCACTCCGGCAAGATCGTTACTTGGGACGAAGCGATGGCCTCCAACTTCCAGTTCTGTCCGAACATCGACCGTCTCAACGACGACAGTGCTCCTCCGGTCCGGGCCGACGCCCAAGGCCGCTACCCGGTGCCTGTCCCAGGGCAGTGGACGGAGATTTGAGTTAATCCCGTGGAACGTGGTGTCGTAGAGGACCCCGCTGCCCCTTGTCTTCCTTCGTCAGACAGGAAAGGGGGGAAGACGCGGGGGCCAATTCGCAGTGAACGGGCAGATCGAGTCATACCTAAGCCCACGGATTCGGGTGGGGATTCCTCATGGCGGTGGCTGTGAAGGCTATTCCGTATTGCATTTGTCCTGTTCTGCTATTCTTCACACGACGCATCACGCATGCCTGCCCCGAGCGAAGCCGAAGAGTCGAGGGGACGCACGGCGAATGAACACCGAAGAGCGTGGGTGCTGAAAACTTAAACCTTAAAGCCCAAAGCTGTGGAATTCAACGCTTTTACGTTTTTGGCTTTCCCTTTTACGCTTCCTCAAACGCCCCCCCGATCGGGAGACGGAATTCATTGCTCCAGCGACCTCGCCTTTGACTTTGCGTGGCGGGCTTCGAGACCCGCGTTGACCTGTGTCATGCTCTGGGTGAGGATGTCCCAGGGACGATCCTCGATCGTGACCAGGCCGTAGTTCGAGTTCTCACCGTCGAAGCGTCCCTCCTTCGGCTCATCGGCGTGCTCGAACCAGTGAAATCCGACCATAAAAGGCAGATCGATAAGTCCGTGTACGTAGAGTGTGAACCCGTCAGCACGGTCCTTCTGCGTCGCGACCGCGCGCCCCGCACCTCTTGTGTTGGGTAGGCCCGAGTCCATCGCCTTGAAGCTGAACTCGGTCAGCATGACCGGCCGTCCCGTCAAACGGTGGATATCCTGAAGAGCTTCTACGGGAGCTGTTTGCCCATAATTGTTGAAGCTGACCACATCGACATAATCCCTCAAACCGCGGAGAACCGGGGCCGGCGCTTGTCCTGCAAACCTGCAGCCCAGGATGAGGTGGTTCGGGTCGGCCTTGTGAATGGCCTTCTTGCATGTGGCGAAGTAGCGTCTCGCCACGACTTCCTGCCACGCAGCCTGGTCCTCTCGAGCTGCGTCCCCGCTGGTCTCCTCACGCCCGCTTAATTGGTCCCAACTTGTGACGTTCGTTCCCCAGGCCTGATTGAGCGCGGCGACGTTGGTGTATCTCTGCTTGAGGAACTCCAGCGCTGCCTTCCTTCCCGCAGCACTTTCCGTGAGGCGAAGATACTCTTGCAGCAGGCTCAGCTTCCCGCGCCAATCGGCGCCCCATCGCAGCTCGTTGTCGGTGAAATACCCGAGGAGCCAAGGATCACTGCAGCGCGGTCCGCACAGTTGCCGGCATGCGGCTTCCATTTTCCCCTCAAAGTCCTCGGAGAAGAAATCGCCCACTGCTCCCTTCAGCCAATCTGCGCCTACACGAGTGGCGAGATTAAGGTTGACGGTGTACGGCATATTACGGTTGAAGGTGCTCGGGCTAGACCAGGACCCGACTGTATTGAATCGCCATCCCCGAAGCCTATTGACTACAGCTTCAGCCCAAGCATCCTGCGAACCATACTTATTCTCTGCCGCGCGCTGGTACGGTGAGTAACCAAGCTTGGGCGCGTGGTCCGCGCGGAAGCTCACGTTATTGACGCCTTTGGAGAGAAAGGCGCTGCCCTGAGGGGTCACCAACCACCATATCCCTTCTCGCTGGCAGACCTGGAAGAAGCCCGTAGATTCGAACCGCAGACTAGTCCAGCCCCCGTAGTGGTCTCGATCTGCCGGTCTGGCGGTGGCATCTGCCACTGGAATAGGAGACGTCAGGCACGACAAGACCAAATACATTAACTTGAGAAACATCATTATCTGACATCTCCCACAACAACGACCGTTGGCGAGTCGTTAGGCTCTACCAATGCTCTTGAGATATTTCTTTGATTTCTTGAGGCCGGTTTTTGAAGCCTTTATTTCCACTGATTTCACGGTCCGCCCCAGTCGGCCAGCTACCTGCCTCGTGCTTGCGGTCGGGAATACCTTTCTAAGCAACTTGAGCTCACCATTTGACCACCGACCCTTGACGAGTTTCTTTCTTGCCATTGAAAGCTCCTTTTGTCCTAACCGTATCTATCGTTCGTTTGCGGTCACGTTGGTTGCATTCTAACGACCAATATGATTCTAATCAAGAAATCTTCGCTTCCTCTGTGAAAGATGTCACCATCCCTTATTGGGAAGGCTAACTGCTATTTCGGTGCTCCGTAGCGATTTTGTTTGCAGAATGTACGTTGTCTCCAACATCCAGCCCGTTTTGCCCTTTTACCCTTTTTTGACTTGTTTTTTCCGACGGTCCCGGCCACAATATCTCTAATCGTTTCTGAATACAGACAGATACGAAGGGACCCCGCTCCGCGGGGCAAAATTGTGGAGGCTGTAATGATGTCGAATAAAATCACCAGGCGGCAGTTGATCAAGACCGGCGTGGCGGGGCTTTGCGCGCTGTCACTCGGTCGAAGACTTCCGGCGGCAGAAGGCAAGAGACGGCCTAATGTACTGATCATCACCACCGATCAGCAACGCGTAGATGTGATCAGCGCCGTGGGGAACAAGTGGGTCAAAACGCCCAACATGGATTCGCTCGCGGCCAACGGAGTGTATTTCACGAACTCCTACTGCCCGTATCCGCTGTGCAGCCCGTCGCGGGCCGCGCTGCATGTCAGCCGGATGCCGCACGAGATAGGCGTAGACCACAACAATATGGCGATCGATCCGAAGATTCCCGTCTCCGGCCAGATTTTCCGCGAGGCCGGATACGACACCGGCTACGCGGGCAAGTGGCACTGCCCCGAGGCGTATCCGGCCGACGGCATCCCCGGCTACGAGGTTCTGAATAAGACCGCACGGCAAGGTAAACTGGCGCAGGTGGTGGATGAGGCGACAATGAACGCGGCAATCGAGTTCATCCGGCGCAAGCGCGAAAAGCCGTTTCTATCCATAGTGTCGTTCATCAACCCGCACGATATCTGCCTGCCGGCAGGAGAGACCAGCCCACTTCTGGAGGACTTGTGGAAGCGATATCAGCCGCCCGCCGGGGACGAGCTCCCGCCGCTGCCCGCGAATTTCGGCGATACTCAGGGCGCGCCCGAGGGATTTACTCGCAAGGCGCGGCACGAAGCCTGGGACGAGAATCATTGGCGCAAGTACATCTACGCATATTACCGCATGATGGAGGATGTGGACCGCCAGGTCGGGCTGGTGCTGCAGGCGTTGCGACAGAGCGGGCAGGAGGGCAATACGATCATCGTGTTCACCAGCGACCATGGCGAAGGTCTGGCGTCGCATCGCTGGACCGGCAAGATGATGTACTATGAGGAAGAGGCCGCCGTGCCGCTGATCGTGAGCTTCAAGGGCGTGACCCCGGCCGGGCGGATCGACCGCGAGCACCTGGTCTCAGCACTGGACGTGCTGCCAACGATTTGCGACTATGCGGGGGTGAAAGGCCCGGCGGTGATGCGCGGGCGGAGCCTGCGGGAGATCATCGAGAAGCCGAAGCAAGCAGGGCACGAGTATATCGTGTCGGAAATGGCAAATGGGCCGGCGCGGAGCTTCATGCTGCGGACGAATAGGTACAAGTATATGGTGTTCCCTGATACGAGTGGGCGGACCTCAGAGATGTTCTTCGATTTGGAGACGGATCCTGGCGAGATGAAGAATGTGGCCGGTCAGACGGCATTCGCCGCCCAGATAGAGCGGCATCGAAAGCTGCTTGCAGAGTGGAACAAACTTACGGAGGAAGAAAAGCACCCGATCAAGCCTGCGCCGAAGGGCCAGGTGAAGAAGGCGCTGCGGAAAAACAGCCGGAAATAGCAGGGGCCAGACCCCCATCTTCGCAAAGCAAAACCTTCATAGTAATCTCCGTAGGAATATCGAATAATGAATAACGAACTTCGAAGTTCGAAATTCTCTGTTTGGCGTTCGATACTCCCCTTGAGGTCTGGCAGGTCGAAATGATCCTGAAAAGGTGGGGCTGTTCGCCTCACTCAACTTGCATTTCGCGAAAAGCCAAATAGCGACATGAAATAATTTTTGATCCAGGTCCAGTGCAGGACGATGTGGACGACCATCAAAGTCACAAATAGAAACGCCAGATAGAAATGAATAGCTCCCCATTCGTGGCGGGTCATTGACCAGAGGTATTTGATTTCTCCGGCCCCTCGGCCTCCGCGAAAGCCGTAGCCGTGCCCCGCGCTGCCGGGCGGCAAAATCCACTTCATAATTGAGCCGGTAAATGCCAGGCCCAGCAAATTGCAAAAACTAATCAAGTCAACAATGAAATTTAGCGTCGCCCGTTTCATTATGCCTACTCTTGCACAACATCGTTGCCCGTATAGAATATTTGCATACTTTTTGCCCCGTGTAAAGCAAAAGTTGCCAAAAGTGCTTTCTAAGTAGGGCAGCACGATTATTGTAAATGATTGTGTCGGCAGGGCAGTTTGGAGTATAATACTGTTGTAGCGATGGGAAATCGGCTTCAACCTATAGATCGTGCTTGTTTGGTTGCTACTGAACTTGGGTTTCAGTAACCGCGGAGAGGAATCTTAGATATGTGTCTCCGATGACTCGTGTGTGTATCGGCGCTTTGGGAGCCTCGTACTAATGGCGGAAAAGCACAACCCGATTTTTACTATAGGTCACAGCAACGCAACTACTCAACAACTTTTTTCGTTGCTCGAAAAGAACAACGTCCAACTTCTGACTGACGTGAGAAGCACCCCCTATAGTAGACACAGCCCACAGGCAAACCGCGAAGCCATTCAGAGCGAGGCAAGGCGCTCCGGGATCAAGTACGTTTTCATGGGAGAATACTTGGGTGGTAAGCCTAAGGAGGTTAATCCCTACGACGAAATCGGTAACTTAGACTACTCCAAACTAGCCGCTACAGATAGGTTCACACAAGGCATGAGGCGACTCGTAGAGGGTGCAGCACGATATCGTATATGTCTTCTCTGTGCGGAAGAGGACCCTGTGCGCTGCCATCGTGGCCTTCTGATTTCGCGTGAGCTGGCCAAGCTCGGTATCGAAGTACGCCATATCCGGCATGATGGCAAGCTCGAGTTGCAAACAGACCTTGAGAGGAGAATTCCTCCTGTCCAAAAAGGTTTATTCTCAGAGAAACAGAAATGAGACTGTTTACAATCGGTTTCAAAGGGCGATCAGGGGAGAATTTCTTTCTGACGTTGAAGGATGCAGGCGTACAGAAACTTATCGATGTCAGGCGCAGGAATTCATCTCAGCTCTCGGGGTATTCGAAGGCAGAGGACCTCAAGTTCTTCCTGGAGAGGTGTTTTAGCATATCTTACGAGCACATCCCTGAATTTGCCCCTTCTGAGAGGCTTCTCAGAGAATATCAAAACCTGTTGGGCAGAAAGAAGCACAACGACATCGCATGGGCCTACTATGTTGATGAGTTCGGTAAGGAAGTTCTTCACGAACAAATTGTCCACCGGTTCCAAGAAGCGGCAGACGGTTTGTATGCCGTATGCCTGCTTTGTTCCGAAGAAAGCGCCGACCGATGCCATCGGCGGCTTTTGGCTGAGTACTTGAAAGAGCACTTGCGAGATATTCAAGTAGAGCACTTATAGGAAAGCGGAGGTAACTATGGTGGAAATTACTATACTGGCATTGACACGCCTCAGCGATGGGGTTTGCGCCGCCGGAATAACAAACGATGGTAAATGGGTCAGACCGACTCGTCCCAATCCTTCAGGGTGGCGGCAACTTGAATATTCTGACTGCAAAGATGCCAATGGCTCGTGGGTCGTCCGAAAAGGGAACGCTGTATGAGTGCACCTTACAAAGCTAATCCCTGAGGGCGCACGTTCCGAAGATTGGCTTGTGGGCGGTAAGAAGCCTGAGCTTGTGCGGGAGCTGTCGGAACAAGAATACCAACGCACTTGCGAAAGGCTTTCTGAAGACTCAACCAATTCGATCGAAGGTCTTCAGGCTGTGCGTTCTGTCGTTCTGGTGCATCCTAACTGCATAGAATCCTTTTCGTTCGCTTTTGAGACCAACCAGAAGGGGGTGCGGAAGTATATGCCCAGATGCACATTCGTGTTGGGCAAGCGGCGATATCTTAATGTCGCCATCACCGACGCCGAATGGCGCGGATATGGGCGCAAATTCGTCCAGGACAATTCTCAAGACGAGCACTTACGGGCCGATAAGGTCTTTAGAGGTACTCTAACTACAGACTGTTGGTTTACGCTTGGAAGATATGAGGTGAATTCAACCGAGTATTTACTTGTCATTGGAATTCACGTTTTTCCTGTAAGGCACTTTCAAATGGATTTCAAGCGTTGAGCGTTATCTCGGCTTTGTGAACCGGATTATTGCAGAATGGATAGGAGCTTGTCAAGGACGAAATAAGTACTGCTGCCGTTGTTTAGCCACAGATTTGGAGGAAAAAACCTTGACTCTGGCGGGGAAAACGTAGATAATTACTTCTGCCGCGGATGTGGCGGAACTGGCAGACGCGCAAGCTTCAGGAGCTTGTGGGCATAACGCCCGTGGAGGTTCGACTCCTCTCATCCGCATTAAAGATGAATTAGCCGCTGCGCGTTTTTCCCCCACATATCAGCAAATTATTCAATCATCTAACGAAAATCGTGTCGATAGGCCGATAAATACTAATAAACGCCCAATAAATAGCGGGGTTCTGCGCCGCTGCGCTGTGAAAGCGGTTATGCTTGAGATTCTGCAAAATTTTGAACGGGCGGTGTCAAAACTTGCGCCCATTGTTGTAATCCTGCCGGGGCTGGCAGCGGTAGTAGCAGGACTTTTTGTCTGGCTCGGCGGCCTGGGCTTCAAAAGGCTTTTAGCCGGCCTCATCGGCGCGGTAGCCGGCGGTAGTGCCGGATTTTTCTTGGGCACCCATAACATCGTCTCAATTGCGATCGCGGGGGCCGTAGTTGCGCTTATCGCGATGATATTTGAGAGAGTTTTTATTGTGATGGTGGCAGCGGCATTGGTGGCAGCTTCTGGCTTTGTTGTGCTGACTGGACCTTATTTTCGATCAGCGCTTCCGGAAGCAGCAGAAATCACTCCTGCAAGCCAGCCAGCCACAGTCCAGCAGAGTATAGAGACAGTAAAGGAGTACGCGGTCGGTTTTGGCTACGCCGTGAGATGGGTAGGTTCCCGGATGCCGGTATATGGCTGGGCGATATTAGCAGCAGTCGCGGTAGTCTCCGCGGTGGTCGGCCTCTACGTTTGGCGTTTGGCTTCGGCTTTGTGCTGCGCGGCTATAGGAACGACACTTATTTTTGTCGGCATGATTTTGTTGCTTTCATACAGGGACGCTGCCCCCATCACCAAAATGTCCAGCCCCGACAGGGCGGGGATTTATGCTGGTGTCTTTCTGGGTATGATAGCTTTTGGCACCATCGAGCAGTGGATAGTTTTTGGGCGACAAAAAAGACAGCCCGCAAAAGCAAAAAAGGATACGCCCGAACCTGAGCAACAAAAGCGAACTTGGCGTGGTATGTAAGGAGAAAGATATGGATTGCTTCACTATCCTGGCACAGGCAGCTAAAACTGCCGGCGAAAAAGCGCCGCCAGCGGGAATCATCCCCATAGACTTAATGTGGAAACATGTCACGTCACTTGATTTAGTTGAAGCGCTGACTTTTATTTCTTTTGGGGCGGTTTGCCTTGTTTACGGCTGGCGGGTGTTCAAGATTCTGGTGACGATATGCTTTGGCCTGCTGGGCCTGTTTGCCGGGGTCTGGGCAAACAAATTGCTGATCGGGGGCAATGTAATCTGGCTGGCCGTCTTGGGCGTAGCGCTATTTGCACTTTTGTCCATACCTCTGATGCGCTGGGGGGTTAGTATCTTAGGTGCGGCGGCAGGTGGTGTGCTGACCGGAGGCGGCTGGCTGGCGCTGGGCCTGCCGGAGCAGTACATCTGGGCCGGCGGACTGATCGGGTTGGTCGCTGGCGGCATGATTTCCTTTATTATCTTCAAAGCCGCTGTGATGCTCTTTACCAGCCTGGGCGGCAGTTCCCTTATGCTTGTTGGCGCCCTGGCAGTGATCTATAAGTACATGGGAGCAGCCACGAAACTGGAAGACCTGGTGTTCAATCAGAAATGGTTCCTGCCCGCGGTTCTGCTGGGGCCAATGGCGGTAGGAATGATCCTGCAATACAGATTCATTGCGCACGCCAAAGACTGGAACATCTAATATCTCTGGCTTGACCACCGGGACAGAGAGCAGTATAATACCCGTGGATTAGAAGATTAGGAAAGCTGCCCAGGTTTGCTTATCATCGCAGATTTGCTGCCGATCAAATAACGGTATGGAGGTAGGACAAAGTGAAGCGAAAAGCCTTTACTTTGATTGAATTGCTGGTAGTTATCGCCATTTTGGCCATATTGATGGCCATATTGATGCCGGCACTGCAAAGGGTGAGGGAACAGGGCAAAAGAGTTGTCTGCTCAAATAACCTCAAACAAATCGGTATTAGCCTGCACATGTACGGCACGGAGAACGACAGCCGGCTGCCGCTCAACCAGGGAGGATACTGGCTGTGGGACATCGCTTATAGCACCACCGACTACATTATGGCAACCGGCGGCGACAGACGCACCTTCTATTGTCCGTCCGATCCCTTGAAAAAGCCGGATATGGCCTGCCTGTGGCAGTTCTCGCAAAATCTTCCGTTCGGCACGCGTATTGGAGGGGTGGTCGAACCCACACAGAATCGCGGCAGCTATTACCGGGTTACCAGCTATTTCTGGATGATGGATACCATTCAGGGAAGATCGAATCACCCACAGGGAACGCCGAAAAAGGACTGGGTGAAAACTCTAATTTGCAAGCAGCCGGGAGCAACCGACCTCGTTACCGATGCCACCCTTAGCACCACATCCGACCCGGCTACCGCCAGTTTTACGCAGGTCCGTGGAGGCTCGTGGTCCCGCTGGCAGCTTTTCGATCGCACCAATCATCTGACACATGGCGATAAACCAGCCGGTGCCAACATCCTGTCTGTCGATGGGCATAACGACTGGCGGCGATTCGCCGAGATGGATATGCGTATGTCGCCGCCCTACCATTGGTGGTAGTACGCGACGCCATCCCGGCGTCCGGCAAATCCGAAACAAATCCAGCCGCACAATGTCTACGATGGATTTTGCCCTTGCAAAACGGCCCTGCCGGCTTTACAATTCTTATTTGGTCGGGAAGTCTCAATAGCCGGAAACGCGCTGGTAACATCCAGAGAATTTGGGACGATATTGTGTTTGAATCATTAACGGGAAAACTGAACTCGGTCTTCAAGTCTTTGGCCGGCCGGGGCAGAATCACCGAAGCAAATATTTCGGATGCCATGCACGACGTCCGCAAGGCCCTTTTGGAGGCGGATGTCAACTACGAGGTGGTCAAAAAGTTCTGCAAGGACGTCAAAGAGGCCGCCATTGGCGCCCAGGTTATAAAGAGCCTTCATCCCAGCCAGGTTCTGATAAAGATCGTCAACGACGAGCTGACCAAGCTGATGGGGCCGGTTGATACGCGGATTTATTTTGTTTCGCCCGGCCCGACCGTGATTATGTTAGCCGGCCTGCAGGGCGGCGGCAAAACCACCACCGCTGCCAAGCTCGGCAAATACCTGGTCTCAAAGGGCAAACGTCCGCTGCTGGTCGCAGATGATTTGCAGAGGCCCGCCGCCATTGAGCAGTTGATCGTCCTGGGCGGGCAGCTAAATATAGACGTTTACAGCGAAGACAGCAAAGATTCGGTTAAGGTCGCCCAGAACGCGGTAAAACACGCCAAAGCGAACGGCTATGACGTGGCTGTGCTCGATACGGCTGGGCGATTGCACATCGATGAAGATATGATGGCAGAGATCGAACACGTCGCCAAAGCGGTAAATCCACATCAGATTTATCTGGTTTGCGATGCGATGACCGGGCAGGACGCCGTCAATTCCGCCCGAGAGTTCAACCAGAGACTGGAGCTGGATGGCGTCATCCTTACCAAGCTGGACGGCGACGCCCGCGGCGGAGCGGCGCTTAGCGTCAAGGCTGTAACCGGCAAGCCCATTAAGTTTATAGGCGTCGGCGAAAAGCTCGACAAGCTGGAAGAATTCCACCCCGAGCGCATGGCTACTCGAATCCTGGGCATGGGTGACGTGGTGACGCTGGTTGAAAAAGCCCAGGAGCATTTTCAAGCCGAAGAGGCGGCCAAAATGCAGCAGAAAATCGCCAAGGGCACGTTCGGCTTTGACGACTTCCTCAAGCAGATGCAGGCCGTCAAAAAAATGGGCGGGTTCGGAGATTTGCTCAAAATGGTGCCCGGCATGGCAGGCCAGCTTGAAGGTCTGGACCTGGATGGTGCAGAGCTGTCGCACATGGAGGCCATCGTGCAGTCTATGACGCCTGTCGAGCGTCGCGAGCCGGATATTATCGACGCATCCAGACGCCGGCGAATCGCCAGCGGAGCCGGTGTGCAGCCGAATGATGTATCCGGTCTTGTTAAAACCTTTATGCGCAGCCGCGATATGCTCAAATCGCTCAGCGGCGGAACCTTTGGCGGACTTCGGTCTCTGTTCTCGGGCGGCTTCAATGTGGGTGCGTTGAGCCAGATGATGTCGGGCGGCAGAAAAATAAAGCAGCGCTCAAGGCGAAAAAGAATCATAAAGCGAAAAGGCAAAATCAAACGCCGATGAACCGTCGTGACTTCTTGAAAACTCTGGGTTTGGCAGCAACGTCACTGGCAATGCCGGGAGCGTCGGTATTCTCTCAGCGGGCATCTGCCGCAGCGCAGCCGCCGAATTTCGTCGTCATCTTTTGTGACGATTTAGGCTACGGTGACATCGGCTGCTTCGGCTCAACCCAAAATCGCACGCCGAACCTTGACCGCATGGCCGCCGAAGGGACGCGTTTTACCAGCTTCTATGTCACCAGCGGCGTCTGCACACCATCGCGGTCGAGTCTGATGACCGGGTGTTATCCTCGCCGCGTCAATATGCACCAGAACGACGCCGGCTTGTGCGTGCTATTTCCCGTAAATAAGAAAGGCCTGAACCCGCAGGAAATTACCATCGCTGAAATTCTTAAAACTCAGGGCTACACCACGGCCTGCATAGGCAAATGGCATCTGGGCGATCAGCCGGTATTTCTTCCCACGCGGCAGGGGTTCGATTACTACTACGGCATTCCCTACAGCAACGATATGGGCAGCCGAGAGGGCACCAACTATCCGGCGCTGCCGCTATTGCGGAATGAAAAAGTCATCGAGGCGCCGGCTGACCAGAGCACACTGACCAAGCGCTACACTGAAGAAGCCGTCAAATTCCTAAAAGAAAACAAGGCTCGCCCGTTCTTTATCTATCTGCCTCATACGATGCCGCACATGCCGCTTCATATTGGCGAGGCATTTCGAGGCCGCTCGGCAAACGGCCAGTATGGGGACGTGATCGAGGAGCTGGACTGGTCCGTGGGTCAAATCCTGCAGAGCCTGCGAGAACTGAATCTTGCCGGCAAAACGCTGGTCGTCTTTACTTCCGACAATGGTGCAACCGCCGGGCAAGGTCGAAGCAACGGCCCGCTTCGCGGCCACAAAGGTACGACCTGGGAAGGCGGCCAGCGCGAACCCTGTATAGTCTGGTGGCCGGATCACGTCCCGACCGGCAAAACCTGCGATGAGCTGACCACGACCATGGACCTGCTGCCGACCTTCGCTCGACTGGCCGGAACAGAAGCCCCAGGCGACCGCATCATCGACGGCAAAGATATTTGGCCGCTTGTGTCCGGCAAAAGCGGGGCGAAATCACCGCACGAAGCGTTTTACTATTACCAGATGGACCAGTTGCAGGCGGTGCGCTCGGGAAAGTGGAAATTGCACCTGCCGCTTGAGCAAAAAAAGAAAAACTGGGGTGAGCCTACGCCCGATGTCCCTCTGCAATTGTACGACCTCGAAGCCGACATCGGCGAGACAAACGATGTGGCGGATAAGCATCCGGACGTGGTCAAGCGGCTTCTTGCCCTGGCTGAAAAAGCCCGGCAAGACCTCGGTGACATTGGCCGCGAAGGCAAGGGGCAGCGGCCGGCCGGCTGGGTCGAAAATCCCAAGCCGCTACTATTAGAGTCGAAACAAATGTGAGACAAGCTCGGAGACCTCAATGATACAAGGCAATGGCATAACCGGCGCAGGCAAGGTTACAATTGAGCAATACCTGGAAAAAGTCGCCCGCTTTTGCGACAGCGAATACGGCCAGCAGGTAAGGAGCCAGTTCAAGGACATTGAGGGCAGCAGCGAGCTGGCGATGCTGGCGGCTCCGACCGCCGAGGAGCTGGGGCAATTGAAAAAGGCGGTGGCGATAATGACGCCCGGCGAAAAGCAAGCCGCCGACAGGTTGACTGACGAGCAGATAGAAAGAATCGCAGCCGACGCCCGGGTTGACCCGGCCAACTTAGCGATTTTCATAAACGGTTATACTCTGCACTGTAAGCTGCTTGCTCAGAAGTGAGGCCTTTGTTTTTCTGTAGGTCGAAGATGTTGAAAGCATACCTGGGGGAAATTTTTAAGGTGGGCCGGAAAGGCGATGCGACAGAGGAAAGCTATTATAAGGTTCTGGCATCGCTGCTGGAGACCTTCGCGCGTTCGATTAATAGACCCAAAACCGAGGTGACGATTTCGCCCAAGAAAACCGATGCCGGCAATCCTGATTTTAGAGTATGGGACGGCAAGCAACATATCGTTGGGTACATCGAGGCAAAACCGCCGGAACAGGAAAACCTTGAAAAGATAGAGGAATCCGAACAGCTAAAACGGTATCGTAGTGCATGGCCAAACGTGATCCTGACAAACTTCTTTGAGTTTAGATTGTACCGTGACGGGCTGCTCGTGGACAAGGTGGCAATAGGCCGGCCCTTCATTGCCCGGCAGCTCAAAGTTGTTCCGCCCGGCGAAAACCAGGACAAGTTCCTTGATTTGCTGAATAAATTTTTCACCTTTTCTCTGCCGCGCCGGTACACGCCGGAGGCATTGGCTAAGACACTTGCGCGGAGGACTGACTACCTTTGTGAACAGGTGCTTCTGGAGCTTGGCAGAAGCAATGGCGAGCTTATGGGCTTTTACAAGGCGTTTCAGCAACATTTGATCGCGGGCCTTACTGAAGAAGATTTTGCCGATATGTACGCTCAGACGATAACTTATGGCCTGTTCGCGGCAAGCACTCGTTGTAAAGGAGAGTTTAATAAGAGACTTGCGTTCGACAATATCCCCAGAACAATCGGCATTCTGCGAGACGTTTTCAGGTTTGTTTCTCTTGGAGAGCCGGGGCCCGAGTTGGATTGGATTGTCGAGGATATTGCCGATGTCTTGGCCGTTGCGGACGTAAAGAATGTGCTGCATAAGTACTTTGTCGAGCGCAGGGGCAGCGACCCTATCATGCACTTCTATGAGACGTTTCTTGCCCAGTACAACCCAAAAGAAAGAGAGCAACGCGGTGTCTACTACACTCCGCAGGAGGTCGTTTCTTATATTGTTCGTTCCTTGAATATAATCCTGAAGGACTATTTTGGTAAAGGCGAGGGGTTTGCGACAAGTTCGGTGACGGTGCTTGACCCGGCGGCGGGGACACTGACATTTTTGGCGCAGGCCGCAAGTGTCGCCGCGAATGACTTTTCGACCCGCTACGGCAGAGGCGGTGTAAGTGAGCTTATAAGTAAGCACATTCTCAAGAACTTCTATGCCTTTGAACTGATGATGGCCCCTTACGCGATTGCCCATTTGAAAATGGGGTTTTTGCTTGAAGAGCTTGGCTACAGACTGGGTGAAGATGAGCGATTTAAGCTCTATTTGACAAATACGCTCGAACTTGAAGCTCTTGCCGAGAGCGACTTGCCAGGCATGAGTTCCTTGTCTGCCGAATCCCACGCTGCCGGTGAGATTAAAAAAGAAACGCCGATTCTGGTAATTCTTGGCAATCCCCCTTATTCGGGACATTCTGCCAATAAAGGGCCCTGGATAAGTAAGGAAATCAGACAGTACTACAAAGTTGACGGCAAAGATTTAGGCGAGAAAAATCCTAAATGGCTGCAGGACGATTACGTGAAGTTCATTCGCTTTGCCCAGTGGAAGATAGACCAGGCGGGCGAAGGTGCCTTAGGCTTTATTACCAATCACAGCTACCTCGATAATCCCACCTTCCGTGGGATGCGGCAGTCTTTAATGAATACCTTTAATCAAATCTACGTGCTTGACCTTCACGGCAACAAAAAAAAGAAAGAAAAATGCCCTGACGGTTCTGAAGACAAGAATGTCTTCGACATCCAGCAGGGTGTGGCAATTCTCCTCGCTATCAAAAAGCCCGGCCTGAAACGCAAGGTGTCCCACGCCGACTGCTGGGGATTACGTGAGATTAAATCCGAGTGGCTCAAGGACAACTATATCAAAAGCACAACGTGGAAAAAGCTCACACCAAAGTCAGAGTTTTATTTTTTCGTCCCCAGAGAAGAAAAACTTTTGGCCACTTACCAGAGGTACGCGAAGATTACAGGTATCTTTCGTGAAAGCAGTGTTGGGGTGGTAACAAGTCGTGATACGTTTGCTATCAGCAACAGCAAACCGGATTTGGAAAAACGCATAAGGATGTTTTGCGACGAAAATATCCCAGATGCCATTATTAAACAAAGTTTTGATTTGAAGGATAAATCGGACTGGAAAATAAAAGATGCTCGAAAAAAGGTGCAGGAAGAGAACAACTGGGAGAAACAAATAGTCCCGATTCTGTACAGACCATTCGACCACCAATGGATTTTCTACAATGAAACGGTGATAGAAAGGACTCGGAAAGATGTTATGCGCCATTTTGTGCACGACAATCTCGGACTTTGTGTTGGAAGAGCCGGTCAGGTCGTGGGCTTGGAGAAGCCTTGGAATGTGGTATTCTGTGCAGACTGTATGCAAGATCTCAACCTTTTTTATAGAGGCGGTAACGTAAATTTCCCTCTTTATCTTTATCCCGAAGAGGACTTGTATAACAATGGTCCAAAGTATGACCGGCAGGTAAATATCAAGCCGGAAGTATGTTCGGCCTTGGAAAACGCGTATGGGGTGCGCCTCAAACCAGAAGCCATTTTATATTACATATATGCAGTTCTTTATTCGAATGTGTACCGGCTGAAGTATGCGGAGTTCTTAAAGAGTGATTTCCCGCGGATTCCCTTCTGCGAGGATCATAAGGTTTTTGGCAAGGTGGCGGGGGTGGGCGAAAAGCTGGTCGGGCTTCATCTTATGAAGGCGGATAGGTTGGCTAAGCCGGTCGCAAAGTTTGAGGGCAAAGGCGATAATCTTGTCGCAGAGGTTGCGTACGACCAGGGCAAAAAAGCAGCGTATGTGAATCCGGCCCAATATTTTGGGCCAATTACTAAAGATATATGGGACTACCAGATAGGCGGCTATCAGGTTATGGCCAAGTGGCTCAAGGATAGAAAAGGCAGACGCCTGTCTTTGGATGATATTAGGCATTATTGCCAGATTGCTGCCGCGCTAAAGGAAACGATAGCCGCTCAAAAGAGGATAGACGCAATTTATGAAGATATTGAGAAGAGTTCTGTTAGAATTGGGTGAACTTTGCAAACGTGTTTCGTGATTTGCACTGGGCAAGTCGCGGAAATTGATCATAAAGCACTAAAGAAAGGAAAGGCTATGGCAGTAAAGTTGCGACTAATGAGAATGGGCAGGCGGCATCGGCCATTCTTCAGAATCAACGCGGTCGATGCCCGCACGCCACGTGACGGCAGAATTCTGGAAAAGCTGGGCCATTATGACCCGATTGAAAAGGACCCCGCTAAGCAGGTGGTGCTCAAACGCGAGCGCGTAGAGTACTGGCTGAATAAAGGAGCCGTGCCGAGCGACACCGTCTCGCAAATCCTGCTTGGCGCTGGATTAAAGCACAAATACGCGGAGGAAAAAACTGCCCGCCGGGCAAAGGCCAGAGCTTTAGCTCGCGCTAAGGGCAAGCCCTTTACCAAGGCGGACAAAATCGCCGCGGAAAAGGCTGTCAAACAAGCGGAAGAAAAGGCCAAGGCTGAAGCTGAGGCCGCCAAAGCCCCCAAGGAAGGCGAGCAAAAGTAACCACAGATTGCACAGGAAACCACTGATTATACAGATTTCCGCAGATTGCACAGATTAAGGATAGAAAGAGCGAGCGTGCCTGAGAGCGATTTTCCGCATGAGGACTTGACTGGCAAGATTATCGGCGCCGCAATAGAAGTATCGGCGAAATCTCCTATTCCAATCGGGGCGATCTGAGGTTAGAATCCGTGAAATCTGTGTCTTAAATCTGTGGCAAAGAAGAAGGAAGGAGTACGGATAAATGAATCTTGTACCCAAAAAGGTGTTTCTCACCAAAGGAGTTGGCCGACACAAGTACCAGCTTAAGTCTTTCGAAGAGGCACTGCGGAAAGCTGGTGTGGCCCAGCAAAACCTCGTACAGGTATCTTCAATTCTGCCGCCCGGATGTAAAACCATCAGCCGGGAAAACGGATTGAAACAGCTATTGCCGGGACAAATCTGCTACTGCGTGATTGCACGCACCGATACCGATGAGCACGGCAGGCTGGTCGCGGCCTCGGTGGGCATCGCCGTGCCAAAAGACGAGCACAAGTGGGGCTATCTGAGCGAGGTGCACGGCTACGGAATGAGCCAGCAAGAGGCGGCGGATATGGCTGAAGACCTGGCAGCGGGAATGCTGGGAACAACGCTTGGCCTGGAAGTTGACCCCAATAAAGCGTGGTCGGAAAAGGAGCAGGTATACAAATCCAGCGGAATGATAATCCGCACCTCCAACATAACCCAGACTGCACGGGGGCAAAAAGATTTGTGGACGACGACGGTGGCCATAGCCCTATTCGTGCCCGACTGAACTGAGAAGCCCAGCCCGCTCAACGTAAGGCGCGCCAGCCCCTGCCCACATCCTTCGACTTTGCTCAGGACAGGGGTGGCAGGGCTAAATAGTCATTTCTGAGGCATTTCTTATGGTGCAAGAAACGCTTAATTTTGGATGTTTGCCGCAAGAATATTCTGCGCCCGAGGCCGCCAGCGTGGCGATAGTCCCTGTGCCATACGACGGCACCAGTACCTGGCTCAAAGGCGCAGATAAAGGTCCCCAGGCCATAATAGAGGCGTCAGCCAATATGGAGCTTTACGATATAGAGACAGATTCGGAGGTTTATCGAAAGGGCATATTTACCGACAAGCCCTTGGAGCAAAAATTGTCTGCTGAGGATATGGTGGGGACGGTAAAAGAAAGAGTCCGGCATCACATCCAAAGAGGCAGATTTGCCGTAGTAATAGGCGGAGAACACTCGGTCAGCATCGGCTCGGTGATGGCCCACATTGACCGGTATAACGACATGACGGTCTTACAGCTTGACGCCCATTGTGACTTAAGGGACCAATACGAGGGTTCCAAGTACAATCATGCGTGCGTTATGGCCAGAATCAGAGAATTATGCCCGATCCTCCAGGTGGGCATAAGAAGCATGGATTCTTGCGAAAAGGAATTTCTTGATAAAAGCCGGGTTTTCTTCGCCGAGGATATTCATAATAAGACAGACTGGGTAAACCAGGTGGTTGCCAAGCTACCACAGCAGGTTTATATCACCATCGACCTGGACGTGTTTGATCCTTCGATAATGTCTTCTACGGGCACGCCCGAGCCGGGCGGACTGCTATGGTATGAGGTTCTGGCGCTGCTGCGAGCAGTTTGTGGTCAGAAAAACGTCGTGGGTTTTGACGTCGTCGAGCTCTGTCCGGATAGCAGAAACAGGGCGTCGGATTTTATGGCGGCTAAACTCATCTATAAGCTACTCAGCTACAAATTCAAGGACTAAAATGGCAAAGAAAGACTTCCTAAAAGAGAAGGTTGCGCACATCGACGTAAAATCGTTCGATTCTACCGAAATAATCGAGGCGATGAAGGGCATGTCTTTCACCGCCAGGGACACTGCCCGGGCAGCAGACATTTTCAATATGATGATAAACGATGACGATTGCACGATTATTTTGTGTATCGCGGGCAGCACAAGCGCCGCCGGCTGTATGCAGATCTACGCCGATATGGTCAAGTACAACATGGTCGATGCAGTAGTTGCTACCGGAGCCGCGATCGTGGATATGGACTTCTTTGAAGCTCTGGGCTTTAGGCATTACAAAGGTAGTACAGCCACCGACGACAAGAAATTGAGAGAACTGTATATCGACAGAATCTATGATACGTTCATTGACGAAGAACAACTGCAGGTTTGTGACAACACCATAAAACAGATCGCAGATAACCTGCCGAGAAGACCCTACTCGTCGAGGGAATTTATTAGGCAGATAGGCAGATACCTAATCGCAAATCGCAAATCGCAAATCGCAACTGGAAAATCATCCTTGGTTCAGCTCGCATACGAAAATGAGGTGCCGATTTTCTGCCCGGCATTTAGCGACTGTAGTGCGGGCTTCGGGCTGGCAAAACACCAGGCTGAAAATCCCCAGAACCACATTTCCATAGATTGTGTAAAGGACTTTCGAGAGCTGACAGAGATCAAGATGAGGTCTCCGGTTTCGGGCCTATTTATGATCGGCGGGGGCGTCCCAAAGAATTTTGCCCAGGACACGGTAATATGCGCCGAAGTACTGGGGAAAGCCGTACCTATGCACAAATACGCTGTGCAGATTACCGTCGCCGACGTCAGAGACGGAGGCCTTTCCGGCTCGACCCTCAGAGAAGCGTCCTCGTGGGGAAAGGTAGATACCGGATGCGAACAGATGGTCTACGCTGAAGCGACCAGCGTCATGCCCTTAATCGTTAGCTACGTATACCACAAGGGCGACTGGCAAAAAAGACGTAAGAGGCAATGGACCAAGATTTTTGAATAGGCGTTGCCCGGATTTCTCATGCACCGTACGGGAAGTAGATATGGCCAGAGATATTTTACTATCTTTTATTCCCATATTTGTCGCCGTTGATGCGGTCGGTGTGCTTCCTATTTTTGTTTCGCTGACCGAAGGAATAGAACGCAGCGAAAGAGCCAAGATTATTGTTCAGTCCATGCTCACGGCCTTATGCCTGGCAGTCGGTTTCATATTTCTGGGCAAGGCTGTGTTCAGGATTTTGGGTATTACGATAGGGGACTTTATGGTCGCCGGCGGAGCGATACTTTTTTGCCTGGCTATTACAGATATTATCAACCCTGTTAAGAAACGAAGAATACCCACTGAGGAGCTGGGAACAGTGCCTTTGGGTACGCCTTTGATTGTGGGGCCGGCGGTTTTGACCACCTGCTTGGTCATAATATCAGAGTACGGGCTGCTCGCTACACTGATTTCGGTAATGGTAAACATACTGCTGGCTGGCATCATATTTGAATCATCTTCGGTTCTGATGAAGGTGCTGGGCGAAGCCGGCTCAAAAGCCCTTTCTAAGATCATGAGTCTGATGTTAGCTGCGATCGCCGTAATGCTCACCAGAAAAGGAATAGCACAGATTCTTGGGCAACCCTAAGAATATTTCTGCCATCTGCTACAGGAACAAAGACGTATGGACAACAGACCCAGCCATGAGTTGTTCAGCAGACATCCTATGAAGCTTGCCCTTAGAAATTGTGCAGTCATCGTGGCTCACCCCGATGACGAGACTTTGTGGGCCGGCGGTACGATATTGATGAACGCCCAGGCTCATTGGAAAGTGATAACACTCTGCAGAAAGAGCGACCCGGACCGCTCGCCCAGGTTTTTCAAGGCTCTGGAGCAGTTGAACGCCGCCGGCCAAATGGGCGACCTTGACGACGGTCCGCAGCAAACGCCTCTGGAAAGTCGCCCGGTCCAGAATACCATCCTGGAATTGGTTGCTGGTGAGAGATTCGACCTTATAATCACCCACGGCCCTGGCGGCGAATATACGCGACACCTCCGGCACGAAGAGACCGGCAAGGCAGTCTTTGCCCTGTGGCAGACCGGCAGGCTGACTGCAAAGCAGATTTGGCAGTTCGCATATCAGGATGGGGGCGGCAAGTATCTGCCTGTAGCCGCCCAGGATGCGGATTTGAAGATAGAGCTGCCGGAGAAGATATGGCGGAAAAAATACGATATTATTGCCAACGTCTATGGCTTCACCGCCGACAGCTTTGAAGCCAAAACCACGCCCCGGACGGAAGCTTTTTGGTGTTTTCAGGCGGCCAATCCGCTGAGGCGGACTAAATAATATTTAGCCCCGCGTTTTACGCGGGGTTGTAATTCGGGTTCGATTAGTGCGGGCCGACCCAGCCAAGCAATAGGAGTATAGAAAATGAAAGTGCTGGTTCTTTATGACTATCCGCCATCGCCGGGAGGACTGGCTACGCAGGGAAACCTGCTTCATAGAGGATTGGAGGAGCTTGGCATCGATGTCCACTCGGTGCATTTCGAGTCGGGCCAGGAAAAAGAGTGGTATTACCGCTGGTTCGAGCCGGACGTAGTGGTTGGAGTCGGCTACTGGGGACACACCCCCCACCTTGTGCTGCATCCTCAAAGATACGGCGTGCAGCCCGTACCCTGGCTGGTCGCCGACGGCTATTTGGCCAACTATCACGAAGTCCTGGAGGCCTTACCTATTATCCTGGTAACCTCCAGGTGGGTGAAAAGCGTCTACATCAGAGACGGACTGAGCGGCAAAAATATCGAGGTGCTTCCGGTCGGATGCGATACCGACTCCTTTATACCTCGTGACAAGAACGACCCAAAGGTTGCCACCGTGCGGGAGGCGCTCGGGGTCGCGCCGGACCAGATAATGATCCTAACGGTGGGCGGAGATGCCACTAGTAAGGGCGCTCAGGAAGTGATGCAGGCTCTGGCACTTATTGACACAAAAGCGCCGGACTGGAAGTACGTCTGCAAGGTCTGGCCGCAGCCTCGAACCGAGCAGCAAAATCTGATCGACCTGCAACTGGCCGCACAGTTAGGCATCGACAAGAATGTGGTCTACACCACCAACGTCATCTCTCGCAATTTTATGCCGTATCTGTTGGCAGCGTGTGACATTTACGCTGCGCCGTCGCGCCTGGAAGGGTTTGGGATGATCCAGGTTGAGGCGGCAGCCTGTGCAAAACCGGTCATAGGCATCAAGGCAATGGGAATGCTGGATACGATGGTCCACGGGCAAAATGCGTTTCTGGCTTCAGTCGCCCAGGAGATCCGAATGAAAGAGACGCTGGTGGGCGACGAATCCGGGTATCAGGCCGGGCATCGGGTGGTCTTCAAAAGGCCGCGAACGGTTGACTACAGGGCCAGCGTGCACGATATCGCCAACTACCTTATGCAGCTAATGCAGGATGGGGAACTGCGAAAAAACATGGGTGAAGCGGGAAGAAAACGGGTCGTCGAAAACTTTGACTATCGAGTAATAGCCAAAAGATTCGTGGCGATTATTTGCGAGAAACTGGGCATTTCTTGATATGAAAACAGAGGAAATCAAACTCATTGAGCGTGCTAAATATGCCGCAGCCAAAGTGTTGCTTCACAATGCTCACGGACCGTATCGCGGGCTTCCCAGAGCAGCCGGCTGGGGTTATCCAGAGCCTTATACGAGAGACTTGATGATCTCGTCTCTGGGTATCCTGGTCTCAGGCAACAAGAAACTGATCGAGTCGCTGCGGCGGGTGCTGGAGACTGTCGGGCGAAATCAGAGCCGGCTTGGGCACATCCCTTCATTAGTGCACGATCGCGAGGACCGTGGGGCCAGTGACACCACGCCGCTTTTTTTGATGGCGGTGGGACTTTTCCGAAAAGCGACCGGCGAGAACGACTTCCTTGAGTCCGCCGTACAGAAAGCAATGACCTGGATGGAGTATCGGAGCCCCTCCGACCGCGGCATCGTGGCGCAACTGCCCACCAGCGATTGGCGCGACGAGCAGTGGGTTTTGGGCTACGGCCTATATGTGAACACGATCGTTTATACGTACTTGCGGCTTTTTGGCCAGGACGAGCAGGCAGCGAATCTGCGAGACGCCATGGCCCGATTCACCATAAAGGGTGAAAGGCAGCAACGACACGTGCACGAAGGATTGATGCTCAGGCACAAGCCATATTACGCACTCTGGTCCTACAAGGTCTACAGGAGCGAACGCTTCGACCTGCTCGGCAATTCTCTGGCAATTCTTACCGGCATAGCATCTCCTTCCAGAGCCAGAGACCTTGTTTTGTGGATAGAGACGGAGTGCGCAGCATTACGGAGGAATGAAGATTTGGCTGTCGAGCTGCCGCCCATACTATTTCCTTATATTAGGCCTGATGACCCGGACTGGATGCCCCGGTACAAAAGGTACAATCAGCCTGGTGAATATCATAACGGCGGAGTCTGGCCTTTCGCGTGTGGATTTTACGTAGCGGCGCTGGTTGCTGCGGGCAGGAGTCAGCTTGCGCAGAGAAAGCTGATTGCCCTTACGGAGCTCGTTCGACCGGCCCGCCGGGCGGACGTTGAGTTTGGCTTCAACGAATGGCTGCGGGCACAGGATGGCACTCCGCAGGGCGAGGACTGGCAGAGCTGGTCTGCGGCCATGTACCTGTATGCTGCCACGTGTGTCGAACACGGGCATACACCTTTCTTCCATGAATTGCGAGTCGCCTCACCCCTGCCTTCGCAGGGGTAAACTTGTCCCCGCAAAAGCGGGGATTGACTATTGACAATTCTCAATTTTCAATTGACAATTAGCAACCGGCAATTGACAATTAGCAATTGACATTGGGAAGATGAAAGGAGTTGCGCCATGGCAAAAAAGAAACTCCTCAAGGGTGTATGGTCAAAGACCGACATCAATACTCTCAAAAGACTGTTCCCGAACCACGCTACTGCTGAAATAGCCGGTAAGCTCGGCCGGCCCACTGAAGCGGTAAAGAAGAAAGCATCAAGAATGGGACTTCGCAAGTCAAAGGGGCACATGAAGTCACTTGGCCGGGCATAAGTTAAGACAGAAGATAGAATACAGAATTGAGAACTTTGACTTGAGAGTACTTTCGGGCATACAACCATCCGGGCGGCTTCATATAGGCAACTACTTCGGTGCGATGCGCCAGCACCTGCAGCTCCAGGCCGACCACGACTGCTTCTACTTTATTGCCGACTTCCACGCTCTTACAAGTAATCCTGAGCCTGGTGACATTGCCCGCTATACGCTCGATGTAGCGATGGATTATATTGCCCTGGGCCTGGATACCGACAAGACCGTCTTCTGGCGACAATCCGATGTGCCCGAGGTTACAGAACTGACGTGGCTGCTTTCCTGCGTGACCCCGATGGGACTGCTGCAGCGATGTGTCAGCTTCAAGGACAAAGTTGCTCAAGGACTGGCCCCGAATCACGGCCTTTTTGCCTACCCTGTTCTTCAGGCCGCCGACATCCTGATTTACAAATCGGATTTGGTGCCGGTCGGCGCCGACCAGAAGCAGCATATTGAAGTCACCAGGGACATTGCCGGGCGGTTCAACAACGATTACGGCGTGGTCTTTACGATACCGGAAGCGCACATTATCGAGTCGGTGGCGGTTGTCCCCGGCACCGATGGGCGAAAAATGAGTAAGAGCTACGATAACACTATCGAGATATTCGAGCCGGAAGAAAGCCTCAGAAAGAAAATTATGAGGATCGTGACCGACTCTACCCCTGTTGCCGAACCCAAGGACCCCGACAGATGTAACGTCTTTGCCCTTCTGAGGCTGGTTGCTTCGCCGCAAGAGCTGGCCGATTGGGAAAATAGATACCGTACCGGCGGCACCGGCTACAGCGAGGCCAAAAAACGCCTGGCTGAGTTAGTGATAGACTACTTCAAGCCCTTCCGCGAAAAAAGAGCCGATCTCGAGCATAATTCCGCCTACGTCAGAGATGTTCTTGCCGAGGGCGCCAGGCGTGCCCGAGCCGTAGCTGGCCAAACTCTCACCGCAGTTCGAAATGCCATGGGCTTGGGAGCGTACTATGGCCGATAAGCTTGTTACAATCGCACAGTTCACCGACTATATCGAAGCCGAACTGGCCAAACAGTTACTTGATGATTTTGGAATCAAATCAGTGGTGACCGGCCAGAATGTGGCGAGCGGTATCGGTGTGTTTGCCGCCATCAACATAGAGCTGCAAACCCTTGAAAGCCAGGCCGAAAAGGCACTGGAAATCTTGCAGTCTGAAAGTAAACCTGTCGATGCGCCGCCGGATGACGAACAGGAGCAATAATTGGCTGATTATCGTGTAAATCTCGAGATATTTGCAGGACCGCTGGATCTGCTGCTGTACCTGGTCCGCAAAGAAGAGGTGGATATTTACGATATTCCCATCGCCAGGATAAC